>ENA-ORIJ01000020-ORIJ01000020.1-human-gut-metagenome-genome-assembly--contig:-NODE-20-length-205707-cov-25.9118_pt1 | contig 205707 bp, 173 predicted proteins | sample MGYA00243030_ERZ508746 | MGnify/ENA primary metagenome ERZ508746 (study PRJEB26277, sample SAMN04329826) | human gut metagenome | biome: human-associated habitat | host: Homo sapiens | place: USA... | reverse complement strand
AGTGTCGGAAAAAATAAAAATCCCTGATAACTGTTGATTATCAGGGATTTTCTTGCTTTTCTTATTCGTTTAAGTGATCCGCCTGGGGCTCGAACCCAGGACCCCAACATTAAAAGAGTTGAAACTTGGGCTGAATATCAAGCCTTTAGCGTATTTCGTGCTTAAAAGACGTTGTTAATACTATTTTGATACAAAGATACAAAGGTATTTGATACCTGCAAACTTATCTAGTATAATTAATGGCTTATAAGGGGAATGGGGTTAAATTTTACAGGTCTAGCCTGTTAAACCCCAACCCACCTAGCTTTACACGCACTTTAAATTCTGAATACCTAATAGCCTGCATCCATCGGGCTATATGTCTACTTAGTTCCATCTAAAACTAGGCTTTAGTTGCCTATTATATCCTTTAAAGTATTTAAGGAATGTATTTCTATCAACTATATAAGCCTTATCGCCTGTAACCTTGCCTTTAACATAGTATGTATTATTATATATCTTTACTTTAGTCGGCTCATATTTAAGTACTTCTTTCAATGCCTTTACAAAGTGTTTTCTTTTGGCTATTAAATGGTAGTATCTACCATCTATCTTGTATGTATGACTATAGATTGTTTCTAAGTCATTATTATTAATGCCTGTAGGTCTATTATAGGTATAGTTCCAATATTCAAAGTAGAAGTTATTAGTATGTTCTACTAGTGCATCTAACTTGCATTCTATGTAGTATTGCTTATCTGCTTTAGTTGCTTTAATATCATAGCTAGGGTTAAAGTCATTCAATACCTTAGTAGTATATCCTGCCTTATGTAGGTTGCCCGATATTAGTAATTCATTTGATAAGCCTTTATAATTCTTATTACTATTCCTTGTCAGTGCTTTAGTTATAAAGTCCATACTTCATTAGTTTCATTGTTAGTAAATGAAGCATCTATGTTAAGTGCTTTAGTAATATATTCTAAGCTAATTTCATTTGGCTTATTAGTTATCCTCTTATTAAGCACATAAGGAATGTAGCTATTAAGAATAGGAAACTTATCTATGTTTGCCTTAATGTATTCTATTCCGTACTTTATTATTAGTTCCTGTATATCCTCTTTAGTAATACTATACTTTCCTGCTATTCTGCTTAGTAATTCATTAGTTCTATATACCTTTCCATTCTTCTTAATAATAGTGTCATTCCTATTAGGTGGAACTATATTATTAGTAATACACCAATAATATATAAGGTGAAATATCTTAGTATAGATAGGCTTGCTAGTATTAGATTGTTCCGCTTCTACAAAGTCGGGAACTATAGACTTATTAAGTATTAGTAGTCCATTATCAATTAGTTTAATTTGCTTAGCTTCTATAGCTATTTCTAGATACTTGTTTAATGTCTTGTTGTCTAGTCCTATTAAGTTGGCTAGTTCAGTCTTATTAATGCTTCCCTTATATGGCTTATTGCTAATATACTTGTTAGTTTCTTTTAGGCATATAGACTTAATAAGAAGTAACAAACCTTTAACCTTGCAAGCATCCGTATTATTGTCTATTCCAATATTATCTTTAAATAGACTATTGTAAATGAAATAGTAGTTGTCATTCTCTTTAGTAATGTGATACTTGTTATATGTCTTATATCCTTTGTCTATTACTGCATCCTCATCTACTTTACTAATAAGTAGCCTATTCTTCTTAAGTCTAGATACACAACTTACTATAGTTCTTAGTGGTATTCCTAATTTAGCAGCTATCTCCTTTTCGGTTACTTCTGATATGTAAGTAGAATAGTTCATTCTAGCCTTTATATAGGCATATACTAAAGTATCTATTAGTTTATTATTACCATCTATCTTATTAATGTTTCTTGTTAGTGTTGTATAGTGTTCCATTGTTAGCAATGTTATTGTAGTTCGTTATGTAAATATCTCCATCTTTAAGAGCCTTATTATACTTGTTAGTTCCACCTAAGTATAATTTGGCTTCTTTCCTTGTTTCAAATTGCTTATTATGTGGCTTGTAAATGTACATAGTTATTAGTTCCTGTATTAATAAGGTCTATCTATGTTAGTAGCGTATATCTAATTATGCTTATGAAGTACGTAGTACGATATAAGCTAAAGTAAGTAGTGTATAAGGCTAGTAATGTATAGTAGGCAACTTTCCCCCGACTGACTATAAGCAACTTTTCCTTAGTATCATTCTATATGATATACTTATTTAGTTGGCTTATAATGTTCAATATTCCATCTAGATAAACCTGTAATGAAATGTACTGAATTAATGTATGTCTAAAGGGCTTTAGCCCGAATAGACTAATATAAGTAGTGCTTCTAAGTAGTAGTGTATAGTAGGCAACTTTTCCCTAGTCAACTACTAGCAACTTTTACTTTAGCTCATCATACTAACCATTATCTATTAATAGGCTTATAAAGTCTGTATCCTAACTATTAAGCTATAACTATTGGAATGCAGACCTTATAAGTTGCATCTATCTATTAATTCGGATATGCTAGTTAGTATATCTTCGTCTTTCTATCTCTGATAGTTTAACCTTACCACTAATGATATATTTAGCTAGATTGCACCTTTTAAAGTGTATGTAGTAACCATCTTTAATAAGTGATAGTATATTCTCTTTAGTCAGTCCTGTATTATCGGCTGCATCCTGTACACTATCATATAGTTGTTTAGTATATTTGTTGTATAGCATATTATTAAGACTTATAGTAGTATAGCTTTCTGATTCCATCTTTCATTATACGCTTCTTATTATATCCTAGGTTCTTTAGTTCTATTCCTATATCCTGCTTATTAAAGTCCATCTTATTAATATCTCCAATGTATCTACTATACTTAGTTTGCTTATCTAATATTCTTTGCCTTAATACCTGTATAGCTATAGGCTTTAATTCATCGTATGTATGATATTCTATTCCGTTATGTATCATAGCCAAATGTAATGTAAATAAAAACTAGACCACCATATACTAAGATAGGTAGCCTAGTCAACTATGAAAGAAGTATCTAGTTATTCAGTATATCTGTAGAATGTATTCGGGTCAATATCACCACTAGACTTATTAATAAGATGGTCAACGTTATAATTGTTAATTCCTAACTTATTAAACTGCTTATATAAGTCCTGTAATTGCTTTGTCAAGTCTAATACTTTATTTTGCTTATCGTTATTAGTATAGCTAGTATATTCATCTTTAATAAGTTCATTCGCCTGTATTGTCTTACTAGCTACATTATTAATAATGTCAATATACTTACTATCTGCTAAGTATGTATGAAGTGTAAAGCACTTATACAAGTCATCATTTAGACTATACAGATACTTACATTTACCATTAGCCATTTCACTAAACATACTATTAGTAATGGTATATTCAAAAGTACACACCTTATTATAGTCAACCCCAAATGTATTACATATATCCTTTAATTGGCTAGAATATACTTTCTTATTAAACTTATTATCTCTATCTGCTATCAACTTAATATCTTCTATTGTAAGTAAATAGCCATTAGTAGTAAGTTCTTGGCTATGCTTATTAATAGTTTCAATTGCTTCATCTAAAGCCTTTGTTGCTTCTGTATATCCTGTATTATCAAAGTGTATAACTTGCTTCTTCATAGTTTAGTATTAATAATGTTACTTAGTCTAGTTATCTCATTCTCCAACTTATCTATCTTGCTTCTGTATAGTTCATCTTTAGTAGCCTGTATAGCATTGTTCCTTATAGCTTCTATACATAGAAAGAATACTATCATCCATATTAAGAAACTAGTTATCATTTGGTTTAATGTATAATGTAATACGGTGCTTATCTATTTGCTTCTTTATCTTTAGATAGCCATTTAACTTAGCCCAAATTCCTACAGATACTTTATTGTCCTTGGAATGGTTCTTAATGGCTATTTCTCTTACTTCATTGAATGTGTAATATTTCATAGCTTATTAGTAATTGCTCCTATGTAGTGAAACTAACTTAGTTCCTCTTATTTGTTATAGTAATTTTAATGATGGAATTAATTAAGTAGATACTATTATAGATAGGTCGTAGTTGTATATCCTCTTATTAAGCATATACAAAGTTAGTCAACTTCTAGGGGTGTACCAAATAATAGGTTCACAAAGTGGAATATTCATCTACAGGGTATTATAAATTCGATTCTTTATCCTGCTAGGTATTCCAAAGTATTAAGAATGAAAGTTCAGATAGGTATTTTGTCTAGAAATTTATAATGCAGATTATTTCACCATATAGGATATACTATAATATTGACTTTATTTTAGTCGGTTCTAGGGGGTATTATTATAGGGTGTACCCTCTTATACATTCCTTTGTTAATAATGGCTTTAACGGTCTTATAGGATATAAAAATAGGTAGCCTATTGCTAGACTACCTAACAGAACACTACCTAAAAGGATAGGTTATTGTTTAACTTGCTGTAAGTGTTCTTATAGAATAAAGAACTTATTCCTTAATGAAGTCCAAATCTTCATCTTGTTCTAGGGCTTTGGCTTCTGCATCCTCAACCCCAAAACCTTCTAAAGCCCTTTTATAACATTCAGTTCTAAAAGTTGCATACTTGGGCTTTGCCTTTAATGCTTCTAAGTTATCCTTAGTCACACCTTTACTAGTTAAAGCCTGTATGATAGCATCATATTCGGCTTCACTTCTTAACAGGTTCTTTACTGCCTTATCCACCTTTTCTTTAGTAGTAAGGGCTTCATTCCAAATGTTCATTTGGCTTTTACCATCTTGTGCCATATTCTAGCAATTTTAAATGGGTTAAACAATAATATTAGCTATGTCCTTTTAGACCCTGCAAAGATAGTTAGTAATAACAGGACATACAAATTATTAATAAGCTAGTTTACTACTACCATTAAATAGACTATTTCAATTTAAGTATAGCTTTACTATCCTTATCATAAGTTACTTCTATATCTTCGGGCATCATCCCTTTATGCTTCATAAGTTCTATTATATCCTTTTCATTAACCCCATTAGTTAGTAAGAAGTCGGTAGTATCAATATCATTATTAATTATACTAAAAGTCTTATCTACTTCCTTGTTAAATGAAACCTTTTTAATATCTTCCTTGTGTTCATCCTCTAGCTTACTAAATGCCTTACCAAATTGATAAGCTATATTATTAGTATCATCTATCTTTACAGGTTCTTCGCCTACCATCTTTAGAATTAAGTCAGGTCTTTCTTTAACTAGTCTATCATACATTACTTTCTCCTTAGTTCCTGTTTTAGACTTATCGTATAAACGTACCATAGATAAGGTGCTATGCCCCGAATACCTAGCTATTTCACTATCGGGCACACCTCTTAAAGATAGTAAAGTTATAAAGGTTCTTCTACCTGTATGGCTAGACACACAATTATATCTTTCTTTCTTGGTTACTTGTACACCTGCTATACCTGCTTGTTCGTATCTTTGTTCCTCTATACCTTTAATTCCTGCCTGTTTAGCTATCTCCTTAATTCGGGTATTAAACTTCTTCTTATTGATAGTAGGTAGTTGGTAGTTATACTTAGCTAGTATGTCTAAAGCCATTTGAAAGATAATATCTACTTGTACCTTTGTACCTGCCTTATCTTGTACCAAGTTAATATAAGTTCTTCCGTCTTTACGTTCTATCAACTTATCAACCTTTTCAATATCGCTGAACCTTTGCCCTGTTGTACATTCCATTAAGAATAGGTTCTTAATATCCTCATCCTCTTTAGTCGTACATTGGTAGTTGCAAAGCATAGTCAGTTCATCATCTCTAAGGGCTATCTCATCATCTATAGCCTTTTCCTTTAAAGGTTCTATTTCAATATCCGCATATTGACTACCTTTCATAAGTCCATTATTAACTAGGTACTTCTTCATTAACTTATAGGTACATTCAACTATCTTATTAATAGAAGCACTGCTAGCCCTTTCACCTGCTTTGCCCTTTACATTGTCAATACACCATTGTTGGAAACCTTTCATTACTTCTAAAGTAATATCCTCATAGCCTTTAATATCTAAAGTAGATAGATAGCTTTCAAACTTGGTAATGAAACGTAAGTTGTTATCCTTAGTTCCGTCTTTAATACTAGTATCTTTAGATAGGTAGGTTCTTAATACCTTAGCTATATCTATTCTAGCTTCTTTAGGTTCATCTATCTTTCTATTCATTATATATTGTTTAAGTGTATTGGAATTAAGTTCGGTGTTATTATTGCAAATGTAATTAATATATTCAGTGAAACGAACATTCATTTCATCTATCTTATTATTAAGTATAGTATTATTGGCATTATCAAGCCCCGATAACAAACTACTAGTAATAGCCTGTATCTTGTTCCACTGCTTAGGATATACTTTGTAACCTGTAGATATTCTTACCTGCTTCTTATTAATGAAGCATACAAAGTAAACCATAGTAGGCTTATCTCCTTTAGGCTCTCTTAAATTGTAATGGGGCTTCACCTCTTTGTAAAAGTGTTGTGCCGTGCTTAAAAGTGGTGATTGGATTCCGTGCTTAATTTCGGTGCTTAAAGTATCGGGTGAATTAGTATCACCTTTGATAGCATCGAAGTTATTAATTACAGGTGTTGAATAGGTGTTATTAGCCATAACTTACAGGTAATTAAGGCTTTTAGGCACAAAAAAAGAGGAACAAAGTATTAACTTCATTCCTCTTACTTGGTGATCCGCTTGGGGCTCGAACCCAAGACCCCAACATTAAAAGTGTTGTGCTCTACCTGCTGAGCTAGCGAATCAATCCTTTGTTATTGCTATTCTTCCGAATTGCGAGTGCAAAGGTAAGGCTTATTTTTGAATTTGCAAACATTTCCCAAACTTTTTTTTCTAAAAAGATAGCTTTTATTCTTCGCTTCTCATTTTACAATTATCTCTTCTATCGGCTGTACTAACTCCTTGTCTAAAGGAAAAGCCTGATATTTTACCTTACTGAAATCAATCTGTTTCATATCAATACAACGAATATTACTATTATATGCTGTACGATAATAGACTTTACGATTTGTCAGATCAATGGCAGAAGTCCATTGAGTAGCACTAGGAATCATAGGCGCATGCCCAGCTGCATGTTCTATACCGATAGGGATATCAAAATTATTCAAAATGTGAAAACTTTGCAATACAGCATCATAGGCAGTAGCACACTGTGGAGCAGTTGCTTTATAAAATGCAGCACGAACAAAACGCGAAGGAGGAGTTACATCTCCGGGGATTCCTTGAAACCCACTACCTGCACCAAATGGAAAGATAGTTACACCACCTAATTGATGTGCCTCTGCCCCACCCGGATAAAGATTCACATAATTGTTTAAATTGGTCATCTGCCAAGGGAAACCGGGCGAATTGGTCAATACGCCAATTTCATTCTCATAAAAACAAGGAACACCATCTACAAATTCCAACACAACTTGCCGACCGTTTGCATCGCCTATTCGCCAATGTACTGTGGAACTCGCTCCGGTAGTATCTACAGACACTACACGTATATCCTGCATTGCAGCCTTTATTTCCTCTATTGTCGAAAATTGAGAAAGCATCCACGCTACCAACTGTAAATCGGCCACTGTCCGTGTATTCTGCTTTGCGTCATAAGCAGGATAATTTCCGTAATGGGGGAAATAAAACAGTCCTGCTGAAAGTCCTGCTTCATTTAAACCCTCAACAACAAAATCCTTCAATACAATGGAAAGTCCCACAACACCATATCGTGCACGAAACTTTGCCCCATTCATTCCTTTGGGAGTATAGGATATCATTTCATGTCCGCATGGGATTACCACATACTGACTAGGCAGATAGCTATCCCCCCACTCTATAGTGCGCGCCTGTACATAACCACCATCCTTTGCAGTCGCCGAAATACCGGTACAAGCCATTACCGGCAATGCACATCCTGTCAATAACAGTGCGCCGATCAATATCTTTTTCATAATAGTAAAAACATTTAGTCTTAAAAATAACAATGTTCTGTGAATTTAGTTCTAACTTTGCATTAGAAACTCAATAGACTACAACAATAAAATGCATCCGATTGTTATAGCCATTGTATGAAATATATTATTTTTGTTTTCATGCTTTTTATAAGCCAAATACCAAAAACTAAAATGGAAAAAACGAGTGAAATATACCTGGCAGGAGGTTGTTTTTGGGGAACCGAACATTTCCTAAAACAAATCAGAGGAGTAAAACACACCGAAGTAGGTTATGCCAATGGTAACACTGCAAGCCCGACTTACAAAGAAGTTTGTACGGATAAAACAGGATTTGCCGAAACTGTGAAGGTTGTGTATAATCCGCGAGAGGTCAGTCTTGAACTGTTACTCAATCTTTATTTTCAAACAATTGACCCTACCAGCATCAATAGGCAGGGACACGACCAAGGCACTCAATACCGTACCGGTATCTATTACACCGATAAAGCTGATTTAACCATCATCCAAAATGCCGTCTGCGAATTGGCCAAAGAGTATTCACGTCCGCTCGCCCTTGAAGTAGAACCTTTGAAGAATTTCTATAATGCTGAAGAATATCATCAGAACTATTTGGATAAGAATCCTGATGGATATTGTCACCTTAATCCTAAACTTTTTGAATTGGCACGACGTGCCAATGCCATCCCTTCCTATAAGAAGCCAAGCGATGCCACCCTGCGCAACAAATTGTCACCTGAACAATACGCTGTCACCCAAAATAATGCAACCGAACCCCCATTTCACAATGAATATTGGGACGAAACACGAGAGGGGATTTATGTCGATATTACTACCGGTGAGCCCTTATTTGTGTCTACCGACAAATTTGATTCCGGCTGCGGATGGCCTAGCTTTACCAAACCTATCGACAATACATTAGTTAAAGAACTGACAGACACTACTCACGAGATGATTCGCACCGAAGTAAGGAGCAAAACCGGTAATGCGCATCTAGGGCATGTTTTTCCGGATGGACCTGCCGATAAAGGCGGCTTGCGTTATTGCATCAATAGTGCATCCCTAAAATTCATCCCTAAGGAAAAAATGGCAGCAGAAGGATACGGACACTATCTAAAGTTACTGAATAAATAAAACCCTCTAACGTATCAAAAAGACTGCAAGGAGGAAGAATTACATATTTTCAGGCATATTCTGACAGGACAAGTATTACCTAAAGATAGAAAAAATATGAAAAGATACAGACCGGTCATATTCATATCCTTTTATATGATTATTCTGATTATCATAGCTGCACAGCTATGGGGAGCAAACGGCTTCCTTCATCCCGCCATTGAGAATATCAACCTTTATGTGCGCGGATTACGCAATACACATGCTCCTCTCTTTCATCAAAGCTATGATAATTACCTGCAATTGTTACCGGGTATTCTCCTGATTGGATTAAAACTAGGTGGGGTAAAAGGAAGATTCGAATGGAAACGACTTCTTATTTTTATCGTGCTCTCCATTATCTTCACCCAACTGGTAGTAAATTCTCTGAAATTAGCATGCGGAGTTTTACGTCCTGACGAGTCCAACTTTTTCTCTTTTCCTTCAGGACACACAGCTACTGCATTCATGACAGCCACTCTACTTTACAAAGAATATGGATTTAAAAGAATATGGGTAAGTTTAGTTGCATACGCTTCTGCTATTGTTACCGGCATGACACGTATTCTCAATAATCGCCATTGGATAATAGATGTGATAGTAGGAGCTGCATTGGGCATTCTATTGACAGAAATGGCATATAGGCTGGTAAAAACAATATTTAAAGACAGAGAACTCATTAACACAGACTATAATCACTGATGTATTAATTATAGAAATAACGCAACAATAATTGAAAATACATGAAAAAACTAATGATAACACTTGGGATGTTTGCAACATTTTGTACAACAGAGGCAAAAGTGACATTACCCGCTCTATTTACAGATAACATGGTACTACAACAAAAGTCAGATATAATCCTTCGCGGGCACTCGACGAACCGAAAAGAGGTTATGGTGATAACCGGCTGGGACAAGCATATCTATATGGCCCAAACAGACAAGCAAGGGAATTGGAAAACAGAAATCTCTACCCCCTCTGCCGGCGGACCCTACGAAATTAGTTTTTGTGATGGAGAAGAACTCACCCTACACAACATCATGATAGGTGAACTTTGGCTCTGTTCGGGACAATCCAATATGGAAATGCCGGTCGGCGACTGGGGAAAAGTATTGAACTATGAAAATGAAATAAGAGAAGCGACTTATCCTGACATACGGTTATTTAAAGTAAAAAAAGAGACATCACTGACACCGAAGGAGGACTTAAGTCCCACACAAGGAGAATGGCAGGAATGCACTCCTCAAAGTGTAAATAGCTTTTCAGCTGTGGGATACTTCTTTGCCCGCCAGTTACAACAGAAGTTAAAAACTCCAATTGGTGTTATAGACTGTTCATGGGGAGGAACTCCTGCTGAAGCATGGACTAGTTATAACGGATTGAAGCACTTACAAGAGTTTGAGCACGAAATGGATATGCTGGAATCTTTGGGATTCCAACCCGAAAAGATTGATGCAGAGTATGCCAAGAAGAGAGAAGCATGGTATCAAGCTTTGTATGAACATGATATGGGATGGTGTGATGACCATCAAGTATGGGCTGAACCTGATTATTCAGACGAGAATTGGAAAGAAATGAATCTACCGGGAAGTTGGGAAAGTAATGGAATAAAAGATTTTGATGGTGTAATGTGGTTCAGAAAGACTGTAGATATTCCTCGCACTTGGTACAGAAAACCGATAACAATCAATTTAGGCAAGATAAGCGATGAAGACATAGTCTATTATAACGGCGTGGAAATTGGACGAGGAAGCAACCGTGACGCCGTGCGCCGGTACACTGTCCCCAAAAAGTTAGTAAAACGGGGAAAAGCTGTTCTCACCGTACGTGTGACAAACTATGCCGGAGAAGGGGGACTCATCGGGAAACCGGAAAATATGACAATGACAGTCAAGGGTAAAGATCCTGTCGCATTAGCTGGAAATTGGAAGTATTTATCCGGCTTTTCATTGGCTGGTATAGAACCTCTTCCTCCTTCGCCCAAGACCAATCCTCAATACCCCACTACCCTCTTCAATGCAATGGTACACCCCATTACCAAAATTCCTATCCGGGGAGTCATTTGGTATCAGGGAGAAGCCAATGTAGGCCGGGCTGATGAATATGCCGACCTGTTTATGTCATTGATATCTGATTGGCGTGATAAATGGAAACAGCCTGACATGCCTTTCTACTTCGTACAACTGGCTAATTTTCTGAAGAAGGAGGAGATACAACCCGACTCGGAATGGGCTGCATTAAGAGAAGCACAATCAAAAGCCCTTTATCTAAATAACACCGGCATGGCCGTGACCACCGACTTGGGCGAAGCCAATAATATCCATCCCAAAAACAAGCAGGAAGTAGGACTGCGCTTGTCCCAACTTGCCCTGAAACAAACATATAAAAAGAAAAGGATGCCACAATCACCTCTTTTCAAAAGCTATCGTATAGAAGGAAACACAATACGCATCGGTTTTGATAATCCGGGAAAAGGCTTTATGAAACCAGACACCATCAAAGGTTTTATCATTGCAGGTGCAGACCATATATTCTATCCGGCTACAGTAACTATCCAGAAAAAAGAAATAATAGTAGAATCACCCGATGTTCCCCATCCGGTAGCTGTCAGATACAATTGGGCTGACAATCCCGATGGGAATTTATACGGACTATCCGGTTTGCCGACAGCCCCTTTCCGTACAGACAATTGGTAATAAAACCCGGTTATCTCTATTTTTCTATGAAAAAGGATCTTTTTGTTATAATGAATATATCTATATTTGCACTCTATTTTCAAAAAACTAAAAAAAACACATAGCTATGGGAATGGTTATAGGTATAGACGTGGGTGGGAGTACTACCAAAATTATCGGTGTGGACGGAGAAGGAATCAAACATCCGATGATTGTCAAAGCGACAGACCCCATCACCTCTCTATTTGGAGCTTTCGGGAAATATATATATGACAACAACATTAGTTTGAGCGGAATAGAAAAAGTAATGCTCACAGGAGTGGGAAGTGCTTATGTCAACCAACCGCTTTACGGATTGCCTACCGAACATACCGATGAGTTTCTAGCCAATGGATTAGGTGCGCATTATGGTTCGCAGCTGAAAAATCTGATTGTTGTAAGTATGGGCACAGGAACTTCTTTCGTCAAAGTGGAGGACGGAAAGATTCAACATATCGGCGGCATCGGTATCGGTGGAGGAACCATTCAGGGACTATCCAGATTATTGCTAAAGACACACGACATCCACCAAGTGGTAGAAATGGCACAAAAAGGAATAGTGGAAAACATAGATTTACAGATAAAGGATATCTGCAATGCTGCCCTGCCGGGACTTCCATTGAATGCTACTGCATCTACTTTCGGAAAAGCAGACAGTAATTCATCTTTAGAAGATGTAGCGGCAGGAATTATTCACATGGTACTGCAATCCATTGGGCAATCCGTGATACTCGCAGCATTGAACAGTTCCATCAAAGACTTCGTTTTAATAGGCAACCTGGCAAAGCTGCCACAATGCAAAGAAGTTTTTCCCATCATGGAAGACATGTACCAATGCCATTTCCTGATACCGGAATATGCCCAATACAGAACTGCTTTGGGTGCAGCATTGGCATACGTGCATCAAAAAGAAAAGCAATAAGGATGAAGTACGGAGTCAGTAAAAATACATTGCTCATTACTGCCGGCATAATTTGGTTGACAGCCGGCATCAATATATTGCGAATCGGCGTGGAATGCTGGATAAACGATTCGCATTATTGGCTGTTTAAAGCATGCGAAGCTACTCTGGTTTTTCTCCTGTTCTTTGGCTTCATTTTTCGGAAACTATACAGAAAGCACACACATCGCATCAGTCAAAAGAAAAAAAAGAATTGTCCTTTTTCTTTCTTTGATGTCCAAGGATGGATAGTGATGGCGTTTATGATTACAATCGGCATATTGTCACGCCTGTTTCATCTGTTGCCCGAATCTTTCATTGCCGTATTCTATACAGGACTTTCCCTCGCACTAATCGGTACAGGAATCCGATTCATTATTTATTGGTGGAAAAACAAACATTGGCTTCAATAAGCCAGGTTCTTTTACCTCTTTATTTCATTGAAAAGGCTACCTCATTACAGGCAGCCTTTCAAGTTATTTTCTTTCCAACAGGTTTATTATTGAGAGATTAATCAGAATCCTAAATGACTTACATAGAGTAAATGACCTTTCCTCTGAATATTAATATTGTTCTCTCTACACAACCAACCTATTGCAATAGCGACATCAATGGCGCTGAGGTTCATTTTCCGACTAAGTTCCTGAATAGATATTTCACCTCTGTTTTCATTCAGGTTGCGCCAGACTTTGCCGGCATTTTCTCCCACTGTTTCTATTTCCATATATATGTTTTGATTTGCTCTCAATATACACAAAAAACAGCATATAAAAAAGAAAACAGCAACTTTTTCTCATTTAAAATGAGGGTTGCCTAAAACGTGGATAATGCTATCGTTCAATTCGCGGGAGTGAGGTTCGCTCGCCCGAAAACAGTTTACTTTGTGCCTTCGGACAGGCAAACCCTGCCCCTACAGCCGACGATGGGATAGCTCGGTTAGTTTTGACACTCCCTAAGCCTTTTCATTAGCCGGACTAAGCGTGTTCATCCTTTCGATTATACCCGTCCATCAGTCGAATTACTACAGTCTTCCGCAATGGACTGTATAGTCCGTTGCCGTAGACTGTACAGTCCATTGCAGCAGACTGTACAATCTATTATAGTGGACTGTAATAATCTTCCGTTTAAAAAGCCTTGGCTGACAGTAAAAAACAGCTTACTCTTGCAGTTGGCTGTATGTTTCCCATTATCAGGGCACATTGAAGACTTGCACCCGTTAGAATATGTTCGTGCCGAGCATACAACAAATAAAAGCTCTAGGACTAAAAGAATCCTAGAGCTTTTATAAGCGGTGCGCACGAGGCTCGAACTCGTGACCCCATGCGTGACAGGCATGTATTCTAACCAACTGAACTAGCGCACCAATATTTCAAAGATTTGTCTTTCTTTATTTCACCATCTCTCTCGATTGCGGGTGCAAAGGTACGCATTAATTTTTAATCTGCAAGCTTTTCGGTAGAAAATGCACAAAAAAATCAAAGAACTCCCCGACTGATACCTCGTCCGATTTACGATATTGCTATTATTTTAATCTTTTTCTCAAACTTCTTGTTATAAAATGAAGCTAATCTGCAATAATTCGCTATTTTTGCGCACATATCATAGATAAAAACCATCCTTTCTCATATTATGCAGAAACATATTGAATTAAAAGGAATGGTTTATAAAAATAAAACGATGATCTTTTACCGATGAAAATTGCTGTCGTAAAATATAATGCAGGAAATATCTACTCTGTGGACTACGCACTAAAGCGTTTGGGGGTAGAAGCTATCATTACTTCCGATAAGGAAACGCTGATGAGCGCAGATAAAATAATCTTCCCCGGTGTTGGAGAAGCTGCCACAACCATGAATTACCTCCGGCAGCATAAACTGGATGAAGTAATCAAAAATTTGAAACAACCCGTATTGGGCATTTGTTTGGGAATGCAACTCATGTGCCGCCATTCAGAAGAAGGTAATGCAGAATGCTTAGGTATTTTTGATACCGACGTCAAGCTTTTCCACCCGGAACGACATACAGACAAGGTTCCTCACATGGGATGGAATACACTGACAAATGTGAAAAGCGATTTATTCAAGGGATTCACCAAAGAAGAGTTTGTCTATTTCGTACACAGTTTTTATGTCCCGCTAAATGAGTTTACAGCAGCACAAACTACATATATCCTCCCCTATAGTTCGGCATTGCATAAAGATAATTTTTATGCCACACAGTTTCACCCCGAAAAGAGCGGAACAGTGGGAGAACGGATATTGCGGAACTTTTTAGAACTATGATACATTATATTATATACTAAAGAAAAAAGTTATGATAGAATTAATTCCTGCCATCGATATCATTGACGGAAAATGTGTCCGCCTGTCACAAGGAGATTATAACACACAAAAGGTGTATAACGAAAATCCTGTGGAAGTAGCCAAAGAGTTTGAAGCGCATGGCATTCACCGCTTGCATGTGGTTGATTTGGACGGAGCCGCTTCGCACCACGTAGTCAATTATCGCGTACTCGACCAAATCGCCAGCCGCACATCGCTTGTCATTGACTTCGGTGGAGGTATCAAAACCGATGAAGATTTAATCATTGCATTTGATAACGGTGCCCAAATGGTGACCCTGGGCAGTGTTGCCGTGAAAAAACCGGAACTATTCAAAAAATGGTTGACTCAATACGGCAACGAAAAAATAATTCTTGGTGCCGACGTGAAAGACAATAAAATATCCATCAACGGATGGAAAGAAGAAAGCCGACAAGAGCTGATGCCTTTCCTGAAAGATTATACAAAGGAAGGAGTATTCAAAGTACTATGTACCGATATCAGTCGTGACGGTATGCTGGAAGGTCCCTCGATAGAGTTATACAAACAGATCCTTGCTGAATTTCCTGATATGCACCTGATAGCCAGTGGCGGAGTTAGTTGCATCGAGGACATCATTCAATTAGAGATAGCCAAAGTACCTGCAGTAGTGTTCGGCAAAGCTCTTTACGAAGGCAAAATTACCTTGAAAGAGTTGAACCGTTTTATGTAAAGACAAATTATGTTAGCAAAAAGAATTATTCCTTGCCTCGACATCAAGGACGGGCAGACCGTCAAGGGAACCAACTTCGTAAACCTGCGTCAGGCCGGTGACCCTGTTGAATTAGGCCGCGCTTATAGTGAACAAGGGGCTGATGAACTGGTCTTTTTGGATATCACTGCCAGCCACGAGGGTCGCAAGACTTTTACGGACTTGGTGAAAAGAGTGGCAGCCAATATCAGCATTCCGTTTACTGTGGGCGGAGGTATCAACGAACTCAGCGATGTAGACCGCCTGCTGAGCGCCGGAGCCGATAAAGTCTCCATCAACTCATCCGCCATCCGCAATCCCAATCTGATAGACGAGATAGCCAAACATTTCGGTTCGCAAGTTTGTGTAGTAGCTATTGACGCCAAACAGACAGACCAAGGGTGGAAATGTTATCTGAACGGGGGACGAGTAGAGACAGACAAATATCTGTCCGAGTGGGCCCGGGAAGTAAACAACCGGGGAGCAGGAGAAATTCTTTTTACCAGCATGAATCACGACGGAGTAAAGACAGGCTACGCCAACAAAGCACTTGCCACCCTCTCCGACTCACTCACTATTCCTGTTATTGCATCGGGAGGCGCAGGAAAAATGGAACATTTCAAGGATACTTTTATCGAAGGAAAAGCTGATGCGGCACTTGCAGCCAGCGTTTTTCACTTCGGAGAAATCAAAATACCCGAATTAAAACAGTATCTTTGCCAACAAGGAATCAATGTCAGATTATAAAATTAGAATTAAAATATAAAACAAATGGAATTGGATTTTAAGAAAATGAACGGGTTAATTCCTGCCATTATACAAGACGACTACACACAAAAAGTCTTAATGCTGGGCTTCATGAATGAAGAGGCATATAAGAAAACCGTAGAAACAGGAAAAGTAACTTTCTTCAGCCGCACCAAGAACCGTCTTTGGACTAAAGGAGAAGAGAGCGGGAACTTCTTGCAAGTAATCTCTATCAAAGCCGACTGCGACAATGACACTTTATTAATAAAGGTCAGTCCTGCAGGTCCTGTTTGCCATACAGGTACGGATACTTGCTGGGGAGAAGAAAACAAGCAGGACATCATGTTCTTAAAAGAATTACAAGACTTTATTGACAAGCGACATGAAGAAATGCCTGAAGGATCTTACACAACCAGTCTCTTCCAATCGGGCGTAAACAAAATGGCACAAAAAGTAGGTGAAGAAGCCGTAGAAACCGTTATTGAGGCTTGCAACGGAACCAATGAACGCTTGATATACGAAGGCTCCGATCTGCTGTATCACCTTATCGTTCTCCTGACATCAAAAGGATACCGCATCGAAGATCTGGCACGCGAACTAAAAGAACGTCACAGCGCCAACTGGAAAAAACATTAATGCCTTATGGATGAACCGCTTATTCGATATAAAAACGTAAACATCAATCAACAAGAACTCGGTGTGTTGGAAGATGTAAACCTGGAACTGAACAAAGGTGAATTTGTTTACCTGATCGGAAAAGTAGGTTCCGGCAAAACATCATTGCTAAAAACCATTTACGGCGAGTTGGACATTCAATCGGGTGACGCAGAAGTATTAGGTTACAATATGAGCAATATCAAGCGCAAGCATATCCCCCAACTACGCCGCCGATTGGGAATCGTTTTCCAGGATTTCCAACTGCTGACAGACCGCAATGTACATTCCAATCTCAGTTTTGTGCTACGCGCCACCGGATGGAGCAATAAGATTGCAATAAAAGAACGCATTGATGAAGTGCTGGATCAAGTGGGCATGACGGGCAAAGGTTATAAAATGCCCAATGAGTTATCAGGAGGTGAACAACAACGTATCGTTATCGCCCGTGCCATCCTGAATCGTCCTGAAATCATTCTTGCCGATGAACCGACAGGAAATCTGGATTCTGAGACCGGCCGCCAGATTGTAGAGCTTCTGAAATCTATTTGCGCATCGGGTTCTGCCATCATGATGACTACCCATAACCTGCATCTGCTGTCTGAATACCCCGGTATCGTTTACCGCTTCGAGAACCATCAAATCAAAGAAGTTACAAACGAATACAGCCGTGCAATAAAAAGAGAAAAAGAACAAGAAACAGAGGAAAAAACAACAAATGTGACCATATAAGCCACAGAATAAATGGATAAATGATAAATATTATCGCTAAAATACTGATTCTTTGCAGTCTTATTCGTATATTTGCACGCTAATTATAATTATAGGAACAATTAAAATACGAAACGAAAAATGAAAGTTTTAAAGTTTGGAGGTACTTCGGTAGGTTCTGCACAAAGAATGAAAGAAGTAGCCAAATTAATTACCGACGGTGAACAGAAGATTGTTGTACTTTCAGCCATGTCTGGAACAACAAACACGTTGGTTGAAATTTCGGATTATCTGTATAAGAAAAATCCCGAAGGTGCGAATGAAATCATTAACAGACTGGAGGCTAAATATAAACAGCATGTTAATGAACTTTATTCTACTGACGAGTATAAGCAGAAAACACAGGAATTTATAAAAGCACAGTTCGATTATATTCGTTCGTATACAAAAGATATCTTCACCCTGTTTGAAGAAAAAGTAATTTTGGCACAAGGCGAGTTAATCTCTACCAACATGGTTACCAACTACTTGCAGGAACAAGGCGTGAACGCCGTATTGCTCCCGGCATTGGAATACATGCGTACAGACAAGAACTCCGAACCTGACCCGGTTTACATTAAAGAAAAACTGGCTGCCCAACTGGAAATGCATCCGGGAGCCGAAATTTATATTACCCAAGGTTTTATCTGTCGCAATGCTTACGGTGAAATAGACAACCTGCAACGTGGAGGTAGTGACTATACCGCCTCATTAATCGGTGCGGCTGTCAATGCTTCTGAAATCCAGATTTGGACAGACATCGACGGTATGCATGACAATGACCCGCGTATTGTAGACAAAACAACCCCGGTTCGTCAATTGCATTTTGAGGAAGCTGCTGAGTTGGCTTATTTCGGTGCCAAGATTCTGCACCCCACCTGCGTACAGCCGGCCAAATACGCAAACATTCCGGTACGTCTGCTCAACACGATGGAACCGACAGCTCCGGGAACACTGATTTCAAACGATACGGAAAAAGGTAAGATTAAAGCTGTTGCTGCAAAAGACAACATTACCGCCATTAAGATTAAGTCGGGTCGTATGTTGTTAGCTTACGGTTTCTTGCGCAAAGTATTTGAAATCTTTGAAAGCTATCAGACTTCCATTGATATGATTTGTACTTCGGAAGTAGGTGTTTCCGTATCCATCGATAACACCAAACATCTGAACGAAATCTTGGATGACCTGAAGAAATATGGAACTGTAACTGTAGACCACGATATGTGTATCATTTGCGTAGTAGGTGATTTGGAATGGGAAAACGTAGGCTTTGAAGCAAAAGCGCTTGATGCCATGCGCGACATTCCTGTACGTATGATTTCATTCGGTGGCAGCAATTACAATATTTCTTTCTTAATTCGCAAGGAAGATAAAAATAAGGCCTTACAATCATTAAGCGATCATTTATTCAATAATAAATAATTTCTATCGAAGGGGCGGATTGAATCCGTCCGAATGTATCTCTACTCTGAAAAAGCAGATACTTTCGGGCGAATTTAATTCGCCCCTGCTCAATAATAACAAAATACAATATGAAAGGAACATTCCCCGTAAACAAGTTCAGAGAGTTGGAGACTCCCTTCTACTATTACGACGTCAATGTGCTGCGCGAAACACTGTCGTGCATCAATAAAGAAGCAGGCAAATACAACAACTTCTGCGTGCATTACGCAGTAAAAGCCAATGCCAACCACAAGATTCTGACTATTATCCGTGAAAATGGTTTAGGAGCAGACTGTGTGAGTGGCGGTGAAATCCGTGCAGCCGTCAAAGCAGGGTTCCCTACAAATAAAATCGTATATGCCGGTGTCGGTAAAACTGATTGGGAAATCAATCTGGGACTGGATTATGATATTTTCTGTTTCAATGTAGAATCTGTGCCCGAACTGGAAATCATCAACGAATTAGCCGCCGCTAAAGGCAAAGTAGCCAGAGTAGCTTTCCGTATCAACCCCAATGTAGGTGCACATACTCATGCCAATATCACCACCGGACTGGCAGAGAATAAGTTCGGTATCAGCATGGAAGATATGGACAGAGTTATCGACATGGCAGAAACGCTGCCTAACGTAAAGTTTGTAGGCTTACACTTTCACATCGGTTCTCAGATAGTAGATATGGGCGACTTCGTAGCGCTATGCAACCGTGTGAATGAGTTACAGGAAAAGTTATATGCACGTCAAATCATTGTAGAGCATATTAATGTGGGCGGTGGCTTAGGCATTGATTACTCTCACCCGAACCGTCAGCCGATTCCCAACTTTGCCGAGTACTTCTCCACTTATCACAAACATCTGAAACTTCGTCCGCAACAAACTTTGCATTTTGAACTGGGACGTGCCGTTGTAGGACAATGTGGAAGCCTCATCAGTAAAGTGATTTATGTAAAACAAGGAACAAACAAACAATTTGCCATTCTTGATGCAGGCATGACAGACCTGATTCGCCCTGCACTCTACCAAGCATATCATAAGATTGAAAACATCACTTCGGATGAAGCTATCGAAACATACGATGTGGTAGGCCCCATCTGCGAGTCTTCCGACGTATTCGGCAAAGCTATCGACTTGAATAAAGTTCACCGCGGTGATTTGTTTGCTCTTCGTTCGGCAGGTGCTTATGGTGAAATTATGGCTTCGGCTTATAATTGCCGCACATTACCTCAAGCATATACATCGGAAGAATTGGTATAACATCGGAGTGACATCCTATAAAAGATGAACATACAATTAAAGAAAAGGCTGTCTCCTATTTTATTCCGAGACAGCCTTATTCAGTGAATTATGAAGACACAAAAACTCTTTTCCTGTTTATTTATCCTCAGGGATGAAATCTTCTTTAATAAACTCATCATATACCCGACGCGGATGATCGGCTTTAGAAAAGCCATTAGTTCCAAAATTCTGCTCACGAAATTTTTTCAACTTCAAATTATCCTCTGCATATTCCCGTAATGTCTTGGGCTTACCTCCTAACAATGAACTTTCCAAGACCTCACACTCCAGTAAATTCTCCTTAGGAGTAATCATGGGCAAAAGCTTCTGTTCCAACAATCCACGATAAGCTCCCACATATTCGCACCAGCATTCATCCCCTACTTGGCATATACGGTAAGTATACTTAGACAAAGCTGTACGGATAAATATTTCATTATCCCCTACCTCTGCTACGGCTTCTAAATTATAAGCTAAGTCTTTAATTTTAATAATTTTCTTTCCTGACTCATCTTCTTTAATCTCCGTAGCCCAAAAATCAGAATGCGTAAGCTGGTCAAGTATATTGGCCAAACTTTCCTTAATCTCAAATTGTATTCTCATAATAATTGCCCGTTAGTCAGGACTTGTTATAGTTAAGTAATCCCAATATAGCAATAATTCTTGAGAAATGTTCATCTGATTAGTCTTTTAACATTAAATTATAATTAAAAAGAAGGAAATGGATAAAAGAAGAATATCTATGCTCTCAAAATCCAATTATTTGCTGTATTTTTGCATGGTTTTAATACAAATCAAGCATGGAACTATTCACCATAGATACAATCTTACCGGCTGCTTCAGGAATCCTGTTTATCACACAGGCTATTTACCATTTGGGATTATATAACAAACTATACATTCACAACAAGGAAACAGTATATACCACTGATGTAAATACCGAAAATCCTCCACTGTCTGTCATCATCGTTGCAAAAGACGCTGCTGATGAATTACAGGAAAACCTTCCATTCATTTTAGAGCAAGATTATCCGGAATTTGAAGTGATTGTGATTTATGACCGCTCGGCAGATGATTGTGACGATACCTTGAAATTACTGGAAGACAAATATCCTAACCTCTATCATACTTTTATCCCCGACAGTGCCCGCTATATCAGCCATAAAAAATTGGGCATTACAATGGGCATCAAAGCCAGCCGTCATGAATGGCTGGTGTTTACCGAACCCAATTGCCGTCCGCAAAGTAATCAATGGCTGAAACAGATGGCACGCAATTTCACACCTGCCACCGAAATCGTTTTAGGATACAGTAACTACGAAAAAGTACCGGGATGGCTGAATAAGAAAATCACTTTCGACACGTTGCTGAACTCTATGCGCTATTTAGGTATGGCCCTATCCGGACATCCCTATATGGGTACAGGACGAAACCTGGCTTATCGGAAAACACTGTACTACAAACAAAAAGGATTTGCCTCCCATCTGAATCTGCAACGCGGAGAGGATGATTTATTCATCAATGAAACGGCCCATGCACACAATACACGAGTCGAGACCGGCTCCGATAGCCTGATGCGAATCGCAATGCCTAAATATAAAAAAATATGGTGTGAAGAGAAGATAAGCTATGCGGCTACCAGTCGGTTGTTCAAGGGAACAGCCCGTTATATCATGGGATTCGAGACTTGCAGCAGATTGTTGTTTTATGCGGCTATCATCGCTACTATAATCACCGGTATTCTTCTCCATCAATGGACCACCTTGGGTATTGCCATTTTGTTGTGGGCAGCACGTTTCGTAATGCAACTGATTGTTTTCAGAAAAACTGCCAAAACTCTTGGTGAACGGAAGTTCTGTGCATTACTCCCTGTATTCGATTTTCTTCAACCCATATGGAATGGGGTATTTAAACTACAACGCAAGCTCAGACGGAAAAATGAGTTTATGAGAAAATAAAAAAGAGAATGAAACCAGATATACATTATATTATTAAATAATACGAATATGATCAGATTAAATGTTTTTATCCAAGTAAACGAAAGTAACCGTAATGCTGCTTTAGAAACGGCAAAGGAATTGGTAGCACAATCTTTAAATGACAATGGTTGTATTGCTTATGATATTTTCGAGAGTGCAACACGCAAAGATGTACTTATGATTTGCGAGACATGGAAGGATGCCGAATCACTGGATGCACACGAAAAAGCAGCCCATTTTGTGACTTTGGTTCCTAAATTGCAGGAATTGGGCAACATGAAATTAGAAAAATTTGAATTCTAATTCGAGGGTATCCCCTCCTGAATTCAATCAAACAGTTCCGGGCTTTGGGCTTAATAGTGCCAAAGCCCGGATTAATTTTATCCGGCAGGAAATGTGATGCAAACAGTAGTTCCCCCTCCACATAATCACTGCCTGCAAAAGAAACGGAAGAACATTCATTGCGAAATTTAACAGGATTACTCCGATTTCTATCCCCAAACGTTGCCGAACTCTTTTTATTTTAGTATGTTTGCAACTATCGAAATGTACAGTTCCGAAATGGGCATTTCGGAACTGTACATTTCGATAATAGTTAAAACATTGATAATATGAAGTTCTATAACCGAGAAAAAGAAATTAAGTTGCTGGCTAATATACAAGAAGCTGCAGACGAGAATGCTCAAATGGTAACCCTGATGGGGCGCAGACGAATTGGGAAAACGAAACTTCTATTTCATGCCACTCAAGATACTCCTACCCTATATTTCTTCGTTGCCCGTAAAGCCGAGCCATTATTGTGCCGTGACTTTATAGATGAAATAACTTCAGTACTCCGGTTACCCATTTATGGTGAAATTCAAGACTTCAAAACTATATTCCAACTGCTAATGGACTATTCTAAAACAATGAAATTCAATTTAGTCATTGATGAATTTCAGGAATTTTATACAATCAATCCATCTGTTTACAGCGATATGCAGCATCTTTGGGATAGAAATAAAGACGACAGTCACATTTGTTTATTCCTATGCGGTTCCATCTATTCATTAATGCATCGAATTTTTGAAGGCAATCATGAACCGTTATTCGGCAGAGCCACCCAACAGATTTTCCTGAAGCCTTTTAGTACCATCACACTCAAACAAATATTATCAGAGAATAACCCCGGATACACTTCCGAGGATTTATTAGCATTCTATGCCTTCACCGGTGGAGTAGCAAAATATGTAGAATTATTCGTTGATAACAAAGCTTTGACACATCATAAAATGATAAAGTTGATGTGTCAGGAAAATTCTCCTTTCCTTTCAGAAGGCAAGAATATATTAATCGAAGAATTTGGCAAAGAGTACACCATCTATTTCTCTATCTTATCATGCATAGCCAACGGCTTCACAGCTCGGACAGCCATAGAAAGCTATTTACAACGTGAAATTGGAGGATATCTAACCCGTTTGGAAAACGATTTCAATATCATAAAGAAACGCATTCCCATGTTCAGCAAAGCAGAAAGTCGCAATGTACGATACGAAATAGAAGACAATTTTCTCCGCTTCTGGTTCCGTTTTTTCTATAAATATATTCGCTATATCGAGGCGGGTGCATTAGAGAAACTACAGGAAATCATCATAAGGGACTATCCTACCTTCAGTGGTCATGCTCTGGAAGAATATTTTAAGTGCAGATTTCGCGAGAAAGGCGAATTTACCGCTTTGGGAGGTTATTGGAATAGAAAGGGAGAGGATGAAATCGACCTGATCGCTTTAGATGAAATTGAAAAGAAGGCAGTTGTTGCAGAAATCAAGCGGAACAGACAGAATATCAAGATGGATGCATTGATGCTGAAAGGGGCTTCCATTCAAAAAGAGCTAAATGGGTATTCTGTGGAATATCGGGGACTGAGCATGGAGGATATGTAGAGTAAGTTTACTTTCTATCGAAATGTACATCGTATGGTATTAGTGGATAAAAGTGTACCCACACAACACTTTTATCCGGATAACAACAATAAAGTCGTTTATTCATATTCCATTTGTAAGAAAGATGAAACAAGGAGATGGAACGAAATGCGATTAACAATTAACAACTTGAACAGTGTCGAAGAACCGAAAACCACTTATCTTACAAGCAGGCCCTCAAGCCTAGGACACTGCTATTATTTTTTTTAACATTATCTTATGCTAATGTTTATCATATAACTCCTGCAACAAATTATCTACATACTTATATACAGCCTCAGATATGTAACATAATGTAGTCTGTATCAATCTCTCGTAATGCAATGTCTTGTTCGTGCCCTGATTTATTACGGTTTTTCTTTTATTGAGAAATACCACTTCGAATAGGGTGGCTTTGTTTTATAACCAATTGTATACATTTCAACTCCTTTTAAAATGAATATTAAAGTTATATCAAGATACAGCCTGACATAACCCATTGATCAATTTCATTGTCTATTCTTCTCGTATTTCATAATTTTTCCAATAATTTGCATTCTCATAGAGCTCTTTTGAACCTTTAGGAACATAAATTATAGGATTACCCAAATTGATTTAATTGTAGATGGAAGATATATTATCCTCAATCCTTTGCAATATCCAAAAGCATAGAAACTTATGTATTCAACTCCTTCCGGAACAATTATGGATTCTAACGCACTTCCACCAAACAAACCAAATTCAATACGTTTTAAGCCAAAGCTGAGAAATGTGCTCTCACCCTTTGAGCATTTCTCACCCCCATCTCTCACACCCTAAAACACCTGTGCATCGTTGTTTAGGAATAAGGGTGAGAGCAGTGAGAGATAAAAATCAATTTTACGATTACTCAAACCGTATAGACCGTGCCGGATGAATGCGTGTTATCAAATAAGACGGTCCGATAAGCATCAGCACCGATACCAACAAGGTACAAACATTCAGCAACAAATAAATCCAAATATTAAATTCAATAGGAACTCGATTTACATAATAAGTGGCAGGGTCTAGCTTGAAAATATGGAATTGGGATTGCAACAGGCAAAACGATACTCCTATGATATTCCCCCATAACATTCCTTTTCCGATTAGAAAAACAGAAAAACTGAGAAATACCTTACGGATAGCAAGGTTGTCTGCTCCCAATGCCTTCAGGATGCCTATCATATTAGTACGCTCTAATATAATAATGAGTAAGCCCGAAATCATCGTGAAACCCGCTACTCCGGTCATCAGTATCAGTATAACCCACACATTCATATCCAACAAATCGAGCCACGCGAATATCTGCGGATTGGCCTCTTCCACCGTCTGAGTGTAATAGGTTCCGCCATATTCATCCACTTGTGTATCCACCCGTTCACGAATCTCCTCTTTTACGCTGTTCATTGAACCTAAATCGGCCACTTCCAACTCCAGTCCGCTCACTTGCTCCGGTTTCCAGTTGTTCAAACGGTTCACCGTATAGAGGTCGGTTATCAGGAACAAATCATCGTATGCAGAAAAATTGGTCTGGTAAATTCCGGCAACGGAAAGACGACGTGCGCGCACGTTCTCTCCTTCTATATAATAGGTATATAGTTTATCGTCCATCTTCAAGTGAAGCTTGTCGGCAATGCTACGCGATACCAATACCTTATTGGTGGAAGCCGTGTCGGAGAAAACCGGAATTTCACCCTCCAGCAAATGCTGTTTCAAAAAGTCCCAATCGTAGTCACCGGCAACTCCCTTCAGCACCATCCCCTGAAAGCTGTCGTCGGTCATAATCATACCGGGCTTGGTAGAATAACGCTGTACATGCTTTACCCCTTTTGTAGCATAAAGCACATTCAGCAAGCTGTCATTGACTACAATAGGAATGGTCTCGAAAGATTTCCGGGCATCAAAGTTAGTAATCATAATATCAGAACCCAAACCTATCACTTTATCGCGCACTTCATGTTTGAAACCGATTACAACGGCTACAGACACAATCATCACGGCCAGCCCGATGGCTATGCCCAACATGGCAATGCGGACAGCAGGTTTAGACACCTCTTTTCCACCCTCATTGCTACGATATACTCGCTTGGCAATAAAGAGTTTCCAGTTCATATTACTCTTCTACTCTTCCAGGATAAGCCTCTAATGCCTTTCGCAAGACAAAAAGTGCACGAACCAAATCTTCTTTCTTCAGCACATATGCGATACGCACTTCATTGCGCCCTGCTCCCGGAGTAGTATAGAATCCGGCAGCAGGAGCCATCATTACTGTCTCGCCTTCGTAATTGAACTCGGACAAACACCATGCGCAAAACTTTTCACTATCGTCTACCGGTAGCTTGGCTACAGTGTAGAAAGCTCCCATGGGAATGGGCGAATAAACACCGGGGATGCGGTTTAGTCCGTCAATCAGGCATTTACGGCGCTCCACATATTCATCATAAGTTTCGCGTGCGTATTCTTCCGGCTCATCCAAAGAAGCTTCAGCAGCAATCTGACCAATCAAGGGAGGACTTAAACGCGCCTGACAAAATTTCATTACGGCTCCGCGCACTTCAGGATTCTTTGTTATGAGCGCCCCGATGCGGATGCCACACTCGGAATAACGCTTGGACACAGAATCTATCAGCACGACGTTCTGCTCGATACCTTCCAAATGACAAGCAGATATATAAGGTGAACCGGTATAAATAAACTCACGGTATACCTCATCAGAAAACAGATAAAGATCATACTTCTTCACCATATCACGAATCTGATTCATTTCACGACGCGTGTACAAATAACCGGTAGGATTATTCGGATTACATATCAGGATAGCCTTGGTACGCTCGTTTATCAATTCTTCGAACTTCTCCACCTTGGGTAGTGAAAAACCTTCCTCAATGGTGGTAGTCACTGTGCGAATTACAGCACCGGCAGAAATGGCAAACGCCATATAGTTGGCATAAGCCGGTTCGGGTACTATAATTTCATCCCCCGGATTAAGGCAACTCATAAAGGCAAAAAGCACGGCCTCCGATCCTCCCGTAGTGATGATGATATCATCGGCATTAAGATTGATATCGTATTTTTTGTAATACCCCACCAGTTTCTCACGATAACTGCGGTATCCCTGACTGGGGCTGTATTCCAAGACAGTACGGTCTATATTGCGAATCGCATCAAGGGCCGCTCGCGGAGTAGGCAGGTCAGGCTGACCGATATTCAAGTGATATACATGAATTCCTCTCTGTTTGGCAGCATCTGCCAGCGGTGCCAATTTACGAATCGGCGAAGCAGGCATTTCAGTTCCTCTGACGGATATTGTTGGCATAATGTTATAAAATTATTTAATCTGAATGCAAAGATAGAGTTTAGCTTCCAACCACGCAAACAAAAGGTTGGTTAATATTTTAAAGAGATGTTTTTATGATTTAAATAAATAGCCGTATTTTTTCAACTCCGCCACATTAATTACAAAGAAAAGAATATCTTTGCACAAATCAATCTAAAAACTCAAAAAGACACGTATGAAAAATACACATTCTTCTTCCAAACGTTTGGAATCATTAGATGCGCTCCGCGGATTCGACCTCTTTTTTCTTGTTGCATTAGGCCCTCTCATGCACTCATTGGCACGGACAGCCAATGTGGAGTGGCTCAATGAGTCTATGTGGGTATTCAGTCATGTCTCTTGGGAAGGGTTTTCTCCATGGGATTTGATTATGCCGCTTTTCCTCTTTATGTCGGGCATTTCGATGCCGTTTTCTTTGTCGCGCTATAAATCCATATCCGACAAGCGACCTTTATTGCGACGGTTGGCAAAACGTATATTGCTGCTGTGGATATTCGGTATGATGTGCCAAGGCAATCTGCTGGCACTTGACCCTAACACGATTTATCTTTATTCGAATACTTTACAAGCCATTGCTACCGGTTATCTTATTACGGCATTGCTTTTCCTTTTCACAAGCCGCAGAACACAAATTATCACTGCGGTGGTGTTACTGCTGGTATATTGGACAGCCATGCAGTTCATTACGGTAGACGGATATGGAGGCGGGAATTACACCCCGCAAGGCAATCTGGCCGAATGGATAGACAACACGGTGCTGGGACGGTTTCGTGACACGGCACAAGTGATAGACGGAAAAGTGGTCGTTGCCGATTGGTATCACTATACATGGATATTGAGCAGTCTCAATTTCGGTGTGACTGTCCTTACCGGATTATTTGCCGGCTATATTGCCAAAGATAAAATAGAAGAAAAGAAAAAATTGAAACTCTACTTCGGTACAGGGATCACTATGGTCATTGCAGGTTGGTTGTGGAATTTCCAAATGCCGGTTATCAAAACTATTTGGACAAGCTCAATGGTATTGGTCAGTAGCGGCTACTGTTTTCTGCTCATGGGACTTTTCTATTATTGGATTGATTACAAAGGACACCGTTCAGGCATCACATGGCTGAAAGTGTATGGCATGAACTCTATTGTTGCCTATATGCTGGCTAATGTAGTCAACTTCAGATGTATCGGCGAGTCTTTGTTTTATGGATTGGAACAATATATGGGAAGCTATTATTCGTTCCTGATGACGCTGTGGAATATCGGTGCAGTTTATGTCATTATATGGTTTATGTATAAGCGGGGAATTTTTCTGAAGGTTTAAAAGGAGACATATTTATCTGCTTTCTTAATGAAATCAGACCATCAGACATTTTCTTTGGGAGAACAAATGTTTTTCCCAAAGAAAATGAAGAACCGGTTCGTACCTTATTCAGTCTGTGCGATATCGTCTTTTACTATTTTATCCATTTCTTTCAGGCATTTTTTTCTTTCTTCCTTGTCATGAGGTACGTCACTCTTTTCATCATAAGGATTTTCTGCTTTATCCGTCATCTCTTCACTCCAGTCTTCAAACATATTTGTGGCCGGTTGGCCCGACAATGTCACATTCTCTTCTGCAATGGGAACATTTCTTTCAATTACTTTTGCCATAGTCTAATCTATTTATTATTTACCATACTACAAGTGAAAAGAAAAATGGTTTAAGGATTTAATTATTTAACATATTGCTAAGAAGGTTTTTATACAGCAAATTAATTAAAGAGATGTTATCTTTAAGCGCTTTTTTAGGGTTATTAAAAAAAAACACGTATGTTTGTTCCTATAAAACAAAGCAAAATATCAAATGAATCTATACCTGATAACATTTCAATCCGGCCTAAACAAAATGGAATCTGTATACGATTGCCATAAAGATTTATTTGTGGAAATCGAAAAATATTTCACCCTCCATCTGATACATTATAAAGAGGTAGAAACGATTCCGGAAGACGCATACAAAATGGCTTTTATAGCCTCTGGAGGGGTGGAAAAAACAGTTACCCAACACTTTGACCTGCTTCCTTACCCCATTACGCTGCTTACAGACGGACTGCAAAACTCATTGGCAGCTTCGCTCGAAATAGCGACTTGGATGCGTAACAAAGGAATGAAAGCACGTATTATTCACGGTAGCCCGATGCACATGGTTAAGCAGATATTATCCCATCATCAGGCTTTTGCTGCCAAACGTGAAATAAAAGGAAAAAGAATCGGCGTTATCGGATACCCTTCATCATGGCTTGTTGCCAGCAATGTAGATTATTTATTGGCAAAACGACGTTGGGGGATTGAGTATATCGATATCCCGATGGAAGAAATATATTGTTTATATTATCAAATTACCGATGATGATATCGGCTATAAGGCATCTGTATTGGTCAAACAAGCAGTAGCCTGCCGTGAAGCAACTCCCGAAGATTTTCTAAAAGCAATGAGGCTTTACAAAGCCGTCAGAATCATTTGTGAGAAGAAGCATCTCGATGCAGTCACTCTCTCCTGTTTTTCATTGATAGAGAAATTGGGAACCACCGGCTGTCTGGCACTCTCTTTATTGAACGACGAAGGGATTCCTGCCGGTTGTGAAGGTGATTTGCAATCCATCTTTACCATGCTCATCGCCAAAGTGCTGACCAATCAAACCGGTTTTATGGCAAACCCGTCATTTATCAATGAAGAACAAAACGAACTGGTTGTGGCACACTGTACTATCGCTACCAAAATGACCGACAGGTTTATTATCCGCAACCATTTTGAGAGTGAAACAGGCGTGGCCATTCAGGGAATCCTGCATGAAGGGGAAATCACTGTACTGAAATGCGGAGGAGAATGTTTGGATGAATATTTTGTATCACGCGGACAATTAACGGAGAATACCAACTACATCAATGCCTGCCGCACACAAATACGCATCCGTCTGGGAAAACCTGTTGATTATTTCACACGTAATCCATTAGGCAACCACCACATTGTTTTGATGGGTGACCACGAGCAAGTGATACACGAATTCATGCAATTAAACAGTTGTAAACAAATAGAATAAAAAATGAAAGTAACAGAGCCGATTAGTATCGGCACCAATAATGAAGGGAAAAAGATATTTATAAAACGACCTTGTAAAAAGTTTGCCGACATTGCTGCCTATCAGGAAGCCTTTGCTGCGGAAGCTACGCAAGGAATGGGTTGGGCTCACCCCAACTTATTAAATTATATTAGTCTGCAAAAGGATGAGCAAGGGTGGTACATCACTTTTGAATACACACCGGCCGTCCCCCTCAACAGAGCATTGTTAGATGGTGTGTTACAAATTAATACAGTGACTGAGTTCAAGCAAATCATGAATCAACTGATGGATGCCGTTGCTTATCTTCACTCTCGGAATATCTGCCATCTTGATCTCCGCCCCGAGAATATTTTTATTACTAAAGGGACGCATGATGTGCTTTTGGCAAATCCAGCCAATATATACGTATCATATACTCCTTCTTTTTTTATCTTTAAAGAAAAATATGCAGCACCGGAACTCTTTAAAGAAAACACCGTTCCTACACTCGCGTGTGATATTTATTCGCTTGGCAAGGTCATGGAGTACCTTTACAGTTACTCCCATCTGAGCCCCGGTATCCGGCACGTCATTTTTAAAGCCACCCACCCCGAACCCACCAAACGATATACCAATGTAGAGGAAATGAAGAAAGCCTTTGGCGCTTCCCGTTACATTGACCGGTCGGTACAGGTTATAAAGGGAATTGCTGCCGTTACCGTCATTCTGCTTGCTTACTATGGATTACGGGAAGAACCGGCCGACAAGGAAACATTACAATTTATAGAGGAGGTAAAACACATCAACCGTCAGACATTGGAAACAACCGACAACAGAAACAGAAGCTACAGCATCCCACTTCCTTCAGATTCCATACGCCCGCTCCCCACCGACACGTTGGAATTCAATCCCGAAGAACATCGCAAACTGGCAGAAAGAATATTCAAAAAAGAGTTTCGGCGGAGAGCTGAGAATATCATATCCGCTATGTACACACCTCAGAAAATGAATATCAGTGAAAAAGCATTTCAGGAACAAAGCCTTGACGGTTTCAGCCGGTTAAATAAGATACAAAGAGAGTTAAGCGAACAATTTAACATGAACCCTATCCTCACTACCCGCCTCTCCTCTGAAATTATTTCGGAATTGACAACCGAAAGTATGAAGAAATTAAAGCAAATGGAGGACGAAGACTAAATAAAATAGTATCTTTGTGTCCTATTTTAATTTTTAATAAAACATTAAACTCTTATGATGCATACATGGTTTGAATGCAAGATACGTTACGAAAAAGTCATGGAAAATGGCATGAACAAAAAAGTAACAGAGCCTTATTTAGTTGATGCGCTGAGCTTTACCGAAGCAGAGGCACGCATCATCGAAGAAATAACACCGTTTATCAGCGGTGAGTTTACAGTGTCGGACATCAAGCGTGCCAACTATAGCGAACTATTCTTCTGCGAAGAAGATGCTGCCGACCGCTGGTTTAAATGTAAGCTGTTCTTCATCACGCTGGACGAGAAAAGCGGAGCCGAAAAGAAAACTTCTACACAGGTACTTGTTCAGGCTGCTGATTTGCGTGACGCAGTGAAGAAGCTGGACGAAGGCATGAAAGGAACCATGGCCGATTACGTTATCGCATCCGTTGCCGAAACAGCCCTCATGGATGTTTATCCTTATGACGGAGAGCCAAACGTCAAACCGGAGTTTCCCGACGCAGGAAAAACCGAATAAAGATTATTCAGACAGACCAAATTATAGATTATATATGAGCATTCAAGCAAATTTAAAAGAAGTTCTGGCCGACCTCCCATCCGGTGTCCGCCTGGTAGCCGTATCCAAGTTTCATCCCAATGAGGCGATTGAAGAAGCATACACTGCCGGACAACGTATCTTCGGCGAGAGCAAAGTGCAGGAAATGACTCAGAAATATGAAACGCTGCCCAAAGATATTGAATGGCATTTCATCGGCCACCTGCAAACAAATAAAATCAAGTATATGGCTCCATACGTAGCCATGATACACGGCATTGATTCTTATAAATTGTTGGTTGAAGTCAACAAGCAAGCCCAAAAGTGCAGCCGTGTCATTCCATGCCTGCTACAAATCCATATCGCCGAAGAAGAGACCAAGTTCGGTTTCAGCTTTGATGAATGTAGGGAAATGCTCCAAAAAGGAGATTGGAAAGAACTGCATCATATCCAAATCAGCGGCGTCATGGGTATGGCAACCAATATCGATGACACAGAACAAATTAAGAAAGAATTTTGTTCCTTAAATACATTCTTCAAAGAAATAAAGCGAACCTATTTTACTGATACAGAGAGTTTCAAGGAAATATCAATGGGTATGTCGCACGACTATCCCATCGCTATCCGGGAAGGAAGCACGATGGTCAGAGTAGGCAGCAAAATCTTTGGAGAGCGAAACTATTAAAACTACTATTTTATGACTCAATTAAAGACCTCTTTTGCCGGATTGTCTTTACGCAATCCTGTTATTATCAGCAGTTCCAGTCTGACTAACAGTGCTGAAAAAAACAAAAAGTTAGAATTGGCCGGTGCCGGAGCCATCGTGTTGAAATCTGTTTTTGAAGAACAAATCATGATGCAGGCTCATCACATGGCTACTTATGATTCTCCCGAAGCAGGAGATTACCTGAGTACCTATGTTCGTTCGCATGCCATCAAAGAATATATTGACCTGATTCAAGAGACCAAACGCCTCTGTACCATTCCCATCATTGCCAGTATCAACTGTTTCAGCAGCTCGGAATGGACAGACTTCGCACGTACCATGCAAGATGCCGGTGCCGATGCTCTGGAATTGAATATTCTCTCGCTGCAAACCGAAAAGGAATATCAATACGGGGCGTTCGAGCAACGACACATCGATATCCTGAGTAGCGTAAAAAAGCATGTATCCATTCCTGTCATCATCAAACTGGGAACTAACCTTACCAACCCCATTGCGCTAATCAACCAACTTTATGCCAATGGAGCTGCAGCAGTAGTGTTATTCAATCGTTTCTACCAGCCCGACATCAATATCGAAACCAAGAGTTATTCTTCGGGGGAAGTGTTCAGCCATCCTTCGGACCTGGCAAACGGTTTGCGCTGGACAGCTATTGCTTCAGCACAAGTACCACAAATTGATTATGCCATTTCGGGTGGTGTACACGATGGCAAAGCGATGGTAAAAGCAATTCTGGCAGGTGCTTCGGCTGTAGAAGTATGTAGTGTTATCTATCAGAAAGGCGAAAATTTCATAGAATCCATGACCGAAGAATTAAGTGAATGGATGAAAAAACAAGGATATAACACCATCAGCGAATTCAAAAGTGAAATGAATGCTTTGTCTACCGGTGAAAGTAATCCTTTCGAACGTACTCAGTTTATGAAGTATTTCAGTAGCAAAGAATAACAAAATCTCTTTGTATAAAGAGGTGTGTCAGAACGTGGATAATGCTGTCGTTTAGTTCGTAGGGACGAGGCCCGCTCGCCCAAAACAGTTTGCTTTGTGTCTTTGAGCAGGTAAACCCTGCCCCTACAGCTGACAATTGGATAGCCCGGTTTAGTTTTGACACACCCTCTTTTTCCTTTCCTCTGTTTTACTAAAATTGCTTCCCTTTTAGTTTGTATCCTTATAATAAAAGCTTATATTTGCACATTTGATTAAATAATGTGCAAATATAAACCAACGAAAAGAACATTATGGAGCAGAGTTTTATTGCCTTCCTGGAAGACAGCATACAGAAAAACTGGGATTTAGATGCCCTCACCGACTATAAAGGAGCCACATTGCAATATAAAGATGTTGCCCGCAAAATAGAGAAACTACATATTATTTTTGAACTGAGCGGCATCAAGAAAGGTGATAAAATAGCCGTCTGCGGTCGCAACAGTTCGCATTGGGGCGTTACTTTCCTGGCCACCATCACATACGGAGCCGTCATCGTTCCTATCCTTCACGAATTCAAGGCCGACAATATTCATAACATCGTCAATCATTCCGAAGCACGCCTCTTATTAGTAGGCGATATGGTATGGGAGAATCTGAATGAGAATGCAATGCCTCTGCTTGAAGGCGTATTGCTGATGAATGATTTTACTCTATTGGTATCTCGCAGCGAACGGCTCGACTATGCCCGCGATCATCTGAATGAACTGTTCGGAAAGAAGTTTCCTCGCAATTTCAGACGCGAACACGTAAGTTACCGTCGCGATAAACCCGAAGAGTTGGCAGTCATCAATTATACTTCCGGAACTACCAGCTATTCTAAGGGAGTCATGATTCCCTATCGCGCCCTCTGGTCGAACACCCAGTTTGCTTTTGATGTACTGACCATGAAGCCCGGTGACAAACTGGTATCTATGCTTCCAATGGCGCATATGTATGGATTGGCATTCGAGTTCCTGTATGAATTCTGTGTCGGTTGCCATATCTATTTCCTCACCCGCATGCCCAGTCCGAAAATTATCTTTCAGGCATTTGCCGATATCAAGCCCAACCTCGTGGTGGCTGTTCCTTTGATTATTGAAAAGATTATTAAGAAGAACGTGCTCCCCAAACTGGAAAGCCCGGCCATGAAAATACTGTTGAAAGTTCCTATTATCAATGATAAGATTAAGGCTACCGTACGCGAACAGATGATACAGGCATTTGGCGGCAATTTCTATCAAATCATTGTAGGCGGAGCAGCTTTCAATCAGGAAATAGAACAATTCTTAAAGAGCATTGATTTTCCCTATACCGTCGGTTATGGAATGACCGAATGTGCCCCTATCATCTGTTATGAAGATTGGAAACGCTTTAAAACCGGTTCTTGCGGCAAAGTTGCTCCACGTATGGAAGTGAAAATAGTAAGTCCTGACCCTGAAAATATTGTAGGAGAAATTATCTGCAAGGGACCGAACGTAATGCTGGGATATTATAAAAACCCCGAAGCCACCGCCGAAGTCATAGACAAGGAGGGCTGGTTGCACACCGGTGACTTAGGTATTATGGACGCAGAGGGTAATATCACCATCAAAGGACGCAGCAAGAACATGCTACTCGGTGCCTCAGGTCAGAATATTTACCCCGAAGAAATAGAAGATAAGCTCAACAATATGCCGTTCGTAGCCGAAAGTATTATTATTCAGCAAACAGATGGTAAACTGGCAGCTTTAGTATATCCTGATTTTGATGATGCTTTTGCGCATGGAATGAATAATGATGCCATTACACAAGCCATGGAAGAGAACCGGATAGCACTCAATGCCGAACTTCCCGCCTATTCTCAAATCACCCGCGTAAAGATTTACCCTGAAGAGTTTGAAAAAACGCCCAAGAAGAGCATTAAACGTTTTCTTTATCAAGAAGTGAAATAAAGACAGAACATACATTTCATCGTCCCATGGCCGTAAGGAGCTCTCCTCACAATCCATGGGACGATAATATTTGGTACATTTACACATTATATCAATAGACGCATTCGTTTTTTTTGATTAAATTTGTGCGCAAATAACCAAACAATATGAAAATAAAAAAACGTATCGCAGCAATTATCTTATTAGGATGTTGCGCAGGGCTCACAACTCCTGCCATTGCTCAAAAAAAGAACAAACTTAAAAAAGGGCCTAACATTTCCCTTAATATTTCCGCCAAAAAAGACAGTATAAAAACGACCTATCTGAATTTGGGTTTGCTCACTAATATCTATCGCCTGCAAGGTGTGGGCATCAATGCCATATCCAGTGTGGTGCAAAGTGACATGACAGGATTTCAAGTCTCCGGCCTGGCAAGCATCACCGGTCGTCATGCATCGGGTATACAGCTCGGCGGTATTGCCAATGTAGCAGGTGCAAATGCCAATGGAGTCATGCTCAGCGGTTTGATGAACGTGGCAGGAAACCGTGCAAACGGCATACAGATTTCAGGATTGGGGAATATAGCCGGAAATACTTCACGCGGTGTAACCATCGGTGGATTAATGAATCTTGCCGATGATCAGGCACAAGGTTTACAAATAGCCGGACTTGCCAACATTGCCGGAAAGTCGCAAAGCGGTATAGCCATTGGCGGTTTGATGAACGTATCGGCCGAGAAAACGGACGGAGCACAGATTTCGAGTATACTGAATATCAGCGGAGGAACAGCAAGAGGAGCACAAATAGCAGCAATAGGCAATGTGGGTATCAATGTCAATGGTATGCAACTTTCTGCCATCAGTAATATTGCCGCTGCAAAAATAAAAGGACTGCAACTCTGCGGAGCCGTGAATATTGCTGTTGAAACAAAGAATGCATTGCAAGTATCGGGTATTACCAATGTATGTCAGGGCAAACTGAGCGGGATACAATTTGCTCCCGGCAACTATGCCGGTGAAGTAAGTGGTGCCCAAATCGGCCTGCTCAATCTTTGCGGCGGTCATGTGAAAGGTGTACAGATTGGCATTATCAATCACAGCAAAGATACTACCGCACATAAAATCGGATTAGTGAACATCAACCCCAAAACCCGCATCCAGCTGATGTTGTTCGGTGGTAACACCAGTAAAATGAATGCCGCCGTCCGCTTCAAGAACCGCACCACTTATACCCTGCTTGGTATCGGTACACACTACCTTGACCTGAACGATAAGTTCTCGGGATGTGTATTCTACCGTGCCGGACTTCACTACCCCATCGCCGGAAATTTGGAAATCAGTGGTGACCTTGGTTACTTCCACATAGAAAACTTTGAAAATGAAGATGCCGAAACTCCCGAACGTATGTATTCTTTGCAGGCACGTGTCAACTTAGAGTACAAGATAAGACCCAAGTTCAGCATATTTGCTTCGGGCGGATACGGTATGACACGATATTACGACAAGAATAAGTTCTATGAGAAGAAGCCTATCATTGAAATAGGCGTCGTTCTATTCTAACAGAGTACTATAAATGTCCGGAGACATCCGGCTTGCATCCTAAATCCTAACGAAATGAAAATCCAACAAATTGCATTAGTCTGTCTTTTGGCTTTAAGCAATGGCATCGGGGCGGCACAAGTACTTCACCACCCCGACTCCATTTATACTTTCACCGACCCTCACATGCAGAAAAAGTATCCGTGGCGTGCTGCTGCCGAAACAGTCGGCATGAATGTGGGAGTATGGGCATTCGACCGGTATGTGATGAACGAAGATTTTGCGAAAATCAGTATCAACAGTATCCGTCGTAATATCAAACACGGCTTTGTGTGGGACAATGACCAGTTCTCTACCAATCTGTTTGCACACCCTTATCACGGTAATCTCTACTTCAACGCTGCCCGCAGCAACGGATTGAACTTTTGGGAATCGGCACCGTACGCTTTTGCCGGAAGTCTGATGTGGGAAGTTGCAGCCGAAGTAGAACCACCCGCCATCAATGACCTGATAGCAACCACCATTGGGGGTATTGCACTTGGCGAAATGACACACCGCCTGTCTTCATTGGTGTTGGATGACTCTAAGCGTGGGTTCGGGCGATTTACCCGTGAATTCTTGGGAACTCTGATCTGTCCCATGCGTGGCATCAACCGCATGATAACCGGTGACATGTGGAAAGTGAAACGCTCTCATTACAAATATCATGATTACGAACGCATCCCTATCCAATTCTCTATCAGTGCCGGTGACCGCTACCTGGCAGATAACAATTACCTTTTTCGCGGAGAGCACAATCCCTATTTGGAATTTCGAGCAGTCTACGGCAACCCTTTCGATAAAATAAATGATGCTCCTTATGATTATTTCACTGCTACAGCCACACTGGGGCTTTCTCCCAACCAACCGCTTATCAGCAAAATTAATCTTTTAGGAAAATTATGGGGAGTTCCGTTGAAAACCAGTACCGGCATGGAAATGATGTTTGGCGTCTTCCAGCATTTCAATTATTTCGATTCAGAAGAAATCATTAACGGTTCGGGGCGCATTCCGTATAAAATATCGGAAGCTGCCAGTGTGGGCCCCGGCATCATCTATAAATTTCCACGCATGAACAGTCTCGTCAATTTGGAACAAAGTGTATTTCTGAGTGCTATCCTGCTGGGTGGCAGCCTGACCGACTATTATAATGTTATCGACCGTAATTACAATATGGGTAGCGGTTATAGCGTAAAAAACAAAACCCTTCTTGACTTCGGACGCTACGGACAGTTTGCACTCAACCTGCATCTCTACCAAATCTTCACCTGGAAAGGATACGAGCACAAAGACCTCGAAAATACCAATCCGCTCTATCTGAACGCACAGGGAGACAAAGGAAACGTGATGCTGGCTGTAGTCAATCCACTTATCGAACTGAACTTAAGCCGCCACTTTAAAGCAAACATGGAAATCTCTTATTTCTACCGACATACACACTACACGTATCACAAAGATGTACAATACAAAACCTTCGAAACGCGTGTAGGACTATTATACCAATTCTAAGCAGTTAAAGCAATGACGAACGGACACGACTCAGTGTTTCGGGCGTCATTTGCAACAAAGAAGCAATGTATACCAACGGAGCTCTTTTTAAAATCTCAGGATGCAGACGAAGCAATTTATTATACCGTTCATGAGCCGGCTCAAATCGAAGTGCATCAGCTTTAATCTGCGATTCTATCAATGAATGCTCTATGAATTTGCGATAAAGCTGTTCGATATCATCATATTTAGAAGCAAGTTCCTCTATCTGAGCCTTGGGAAGCTCCCACACCACAGAAGGTTCCAAAGTCTCTACCATCAGACGTGTAGGTTCTTGCTTAAAATAACTTTCAATACAAATAATCATTCCGTTTTCATAGCCGATATGTTCGGTCAGATCTTTATCATATTTATAGTAAAACTGTCTGAGCAATCCTTTTTCAATAAACAACATAGCCTTGCACACTTCTCCTGCCTTCAACACAATTTCCCCTTTACGGTACTTCTTACACACCACAATCTCAGCCAATGCATGTACACTCTCCCTACTCAACGGGCAATTAACTTCGGCTATTTTACGGGCTATTTCTATATTTGTTGTCATGTGTCTTCTCTTTACGGATTTTGTGCAAAATTACAAAAAAAGTTGGATGAAAAATGATAAAGCTTAAAATTAAGTCGGCTTTGTTCTACCAAATAGTTTTTTTTATATACTTTTGAAACAAAATAGTAATTGACCCTTTTTATGCAACTATCAGACAGTTTTGTCATATTGAGTCAGACAGTGGCACAAAGCCTCATCGTCCAATCCGATCGGACCAACGATTCAGTCAAACCAGAAAGAAATCAGGGTTTTAAAACAAGATGTTTAATAGGGAAAAAACAACATAATTAAAAACTAAATGAAGAAAATACAACTATTTTTATTACAGGGCTTGTTATCATCTGTTCCCTTATATACCCTTACTGCACAAACCACGACTCCATCCACTCATTATGCAGTAGAAACAGGTATTGTTGCCGGACATGGCGATTACAGTCCATTTTGGTTTACAGCCAATCGGCAGGGTTTATCCTCTGTAAAAACAGAAAACGGATATCTGCGCGCCGGAATTTTCCATTCACAGGCATTGGGTAGACATTTTACATGGAAAGCCGGACTGGATTTAGCCACTGCCTATAACTATACTTCTTCTTTCGTTGTTCAGCAAGCCTATGCCGACCTGAGTTACCGATGGCTGAATCTCAGTATCGGAAGCAAAGAACGTACACCGGAATTAAGAAACCCGAAATTGAGTACCGGAGGACTGGTAGAATCGAACAGTGCCCGTCCCGTACCGCAGGTACGTATCGAAATACCTCAATACATATCTGTTCCCGGAACGAATCATTGGCTGCACATCAAAGGTCATCTTGCCTACGGAACTTTCACAGACAACAACTGGCAAGAAGACTTTGCCCGCTCCGGAAATCTATACACCAAGGATGTGCTTTATCATAGCAAATCTTTCTTTATGAAAGTAGGGAAAAAAGAATCCTTCCCACTGGAGTTTGAGGCAGGTCTGCAAATGGCGGCCCAGTTCGGTGGAAAACAATATGTAGAAGGACAGAAAGAACCCATTATGAAAATGCCGTCAGATTTTATGGACTTTATCCGCGTATTGATTCCGATGAGCGGAAGTGACAATGCCATGGAAGGTGAGCAGATAAACAAGTATGGTAACCACGTGGGCAGTTGGAATATCGGACTTACCGGCTATGTACAGGATTGGAGAATCAAAGCGTACTATGAACATTTCTTTGAGGACGAATCACAAATGTTTTTTGGTTACGGTCCCTGGAAAGACGGACTACTGGGAGTAGAAGTCACCCTGCCGGAAAATCAATTCATTGATGCCCTTGTATATGAATGTATGGGCAGCAAAGACCAGACAGGACCTATCTTCTACGAAGGTTTCCGGGGAGAATTTGAACAAGTCAGTGCAAAAGATAATTATTATAACCACTATATTTATCAGGCATGGCAGCACTGGGGTATGGCTATGGGAAATCCGTTGTTTACCGGTCCTGTCTACAATAAAGACGGTAGAATAATGTTTGCCAACAACCGTATAAATGCACATCATCTGGGCATTAGCGGCACTCCCGGCAAGGAATGGGCGTATCGGCTACTGCTCACCTACTCCAGAAACTGGGGAACGTACGACAATCCGTTTGATGATGTGAAGAAGCAATTCAGCTCACTGCTGGAAGTCACCTATTCACCCATAAAATGGAATGGATGGAGCTTCAGCATTTCAGGAGCTATGGACAGAGGTAATTTACTAGGAAACAATTCGGGCGGCATGCTTGTCATCCGCAAAACAGGCTTAATAAAATAAGGACTATGAAACAAATCATATTATGTGTATGCTTACTGCTCGGTGTATTATGCAGTTGTGACAAGAAGCCCATCAACGGAAAATTGGACGGCAGATGGCAATTAATGACAATAGAATACAATGACGGAAGCATCAAAGAATGCGAACGTATCTATTGCAGTATTCAGCTCCATTTAGTAGAACTGATGGATAAGGGCACCACTCCCCTGACATTGATAGGACACTTTTCCTCTGCTGACGGAGTAATGATGGGTGAGTTTAAATATCAGGATAATATGGAGGCTACCGTTACAGAAGAGGATTTGAACAGGTTTGGGCTGAATTCTTCCGTCACACATTTCGAAGTGGAAAAAGCAACCGGCAGCAAAATGATTCTGAAATCAGACTATGCCCGACTCACCTATCGGAAGTTTTAAAGCAGACGGCATAAATAAAAAAGCGAAGCTCCCGTGAATGGCGGTGCTTCGCTTTTCCTTTTTAAAACAACATGATACTTCAAAATAACAATGCTTAATTAACGTCTTGGCTGTATATCCAATTTCACCGGATGCAACATATTTTCAGGACTCAGAATGGTATCCAATTCCTCCTTATTTAAAATTCCATGTTCCAACACCAGGTCATAAATACTCTTGCCTGTTGCCATCGCTTCTTTGGCAATCTTAGTTGAGTTCTTATAACCGATAACAGGATTCAAAGCTGTTACTACCCCGATACTGTGATGCACATTCATTTTGCAATGCTCTTCATTGGCTGTGATACCTTCGATGCAACGTGTACGCAATGTCTCCATACCGTTTATCATCAAGTCGACAGACTCGAAACAGCATTGGGCCATAACAGGTTCCATCGCATTCAGTTCCATCTGAGCAGCTTCGCCTGACATGGTTACACACAATTCGTTACCAATTACTTTATAGCAAATCTGGTTCATCACTTCGGGAATAACCGGATTCACCTTACCCGGCATAATGGAAGAGCCCGGTTGCATGGCCGGCAGATTGATTTCTCCCAATCCGCAACGCGGACCACTGGCAAGCAAACGCAGGTCATTACATATCTTATTCATTTTCACGGCCACTCTTTTCAAAGCTGATGCATAACCCACCAAGCATGATGTGTCCGAGGTCGCTCCAACCAAATCGGCAGACAGTTTGAAATGGAATCCTGTGATCCGGCTCAATGCCTCCACACATTTCTCTGCATAACCCGGTTCGGCACAAATACCTGTACCGATGGCAGTAGCTCCCATATTGACAGTCAGAAAATCCTCGGCAGCTTGGTTAAGGTGCAGAATTTCATCTTTCAATATGCTTGCAAAACCATTGAATGTTTGTCCCAAAGTCATAGGTACAGCATCTTCCAACTGTGTACGTCCCATCTTAATGACATGAGCAAATTCTTCTCCTTTCTTGCGGAATGCTCCGATAACAGATTCCAAATAGGGAAGGAAACGAAGATTTTCATAATACATACCGATATGGATGGCAGTAGGGTAAGCATCATTGGTAGACTGTGAACAGTTTACATGATCATTGGGAGAACAATATTGATATTCTCCACGCTTGTGTCCCATAATTTCCAATGCACGATTGGCTATTACTTCATTGGCATTCATATTGGTTGTCGTGCCCGCACCACCTTGAATCATGTCCACAGGAAACTGTTCGTGATGTTCACCGTTCAAGATTTCCTGGCAAGCCTGCACAATGGCATCTTTTTGTTCTTCAGTAAGCAGGCCCAACTCATAGTTAGCCATTGCAGCAGCCATCTTAGTAATGGCAAGGCCGTTGATAAACAACGGATATTCATTAAGGTGGAATTTACTGATAGGAAAATTTTCAATACCTCTAAGCGTTTGCACGCCATACAAGGCAGCGGCCGGAATTTCACGGGCACCGATTAAGTCACTTTCCACACGGGTTTCTTCTGTAAGTTTTGTTTCCATGATTAGGTTGTTTTAATATGTTATTTCTTTATCATACAGCAAAGGTATAAACTAACATTTTGATATCAAAATATATTCTGATATAAATTTATAGTTTTATTTTTGCCATCATAATGCAATATACACGCCAACAAAATATCATAATGATAGTTCAACGCATTATATTCTCTTATGGGTTATTAAAAGAAATACAGATATCGCCCCCCTAAGTTATCTCATCGGTCGGACTAATCCTTTTCATCCTTCAGGCTAAGTCTTTTTATACGTCGGGCTATTACGTCCTGCTGTAGTGGAACGTACGTCCTACGGCAATGGAACGTACGTCCTACTGCAATGGGACGTATGTCCTACTGTAGTGGGACGTAGTAATCTTCCGCTTAAAAGACCTTAGCTGACCGTAGGAAATTACTTAATCCTCCGCAAGGAAACAAAAAAAGGCATCCGTAATCATACGGATACCTTTCCCTTGTTTTTTTATGCTCTATCTCCTTGGTTATTTTACTTTAATTCTATCAAATCCTTCGCCAAACACACCGATAACGGCACTCTGTGAAACGAAAGCATTCGGATCAATATCTTTAATCAAACGGAAAATAGTAGTCGATTCACGTTTCTTTGCCAGCACAAACATCATTTTAACGCCTGCGCCTGTATAACAACCTACACCATCAATGAAAGTCACTCCACGGTGCAAATCTTTATTGATGCGGTGACCTATTTCTTCATGTTTCTTTGAAATGATAAAGAACTGCACAGACTGACGAGCACTGTTCACCACCTGGTCAAGCACAAAGCTGCATATATATAAGGTAGCAAAACCATATACCACCTTTTCCCAATCGTGCAATACGAGGTAACTGGAAGAGATTATCACCATATCCGTCATCAATATCACGCGTCCTAAGGTAATATCACGATATTTATTAATAATAGCGGCAACAATATCCGTTCCTCCGGAGCTTCCGTTAGCCGAAAATGCCACTCCAATACCACCGCCACAGAAAGAAGCACCGATAACACACGCCATAAAAGGCTGGTCATGCAATAAATGCAGCCCTGCTGTTGCTCCTTGAATAATAGGAAGAATGGTCGTCATGGTAAATACGGCAAAAACAGTTTTTACACTGAACTTCCATCCCAAAATAATCAGGGAGGCTACCAACAATGCACCATTTATGGCAAAATAAGTATACTGTACATTCACACCGGTTGCCCAATATACAATAGAAGCAATACCCGGCACACCACCTGTCGTGATGTCGTTAGGCAACAAAAAGACGGTCCACCCGATACTATACATCAGCATACCGAGAGCTATCATCATATAATCTCTCATTTCTCTGATGATTCGTTGTTTACGCGTCGTAATAAAGACTGACTCCATGTGATTTTTTTCTTTATATTATAAATTTTCGGCAAAAGTACAAAAAGATTAAATCACTTCGTTCGAAAAAGGATAATTTTTCATGCGAAAAAGAAATTTAGAATATTTCTCCTTCTCTTATTCAAATGCAAAAAAACGAACGGCATTATAATTTATTTATTTAACCACATGATTAATTACAAATTAAAACATCACACAAGGAATACCATCCCAATTTGTCATATTCTATCAAACGAGCCATAAAATAGAAAGTCAAACGGTATAAATAAAATCAGAAAGACACACCTTTGCTTAAAATCAAAAATAAATGTAATTTTGCCGTCAATCGGACCTATATTAGAAAAACAGTTCCTTATTTCCGAAACGTATGATACATTCGTCTCGCTGTCGTTGACGAACAGGAGGAGTTTGAAGAAGCCATGAAGAGAATCGGAAAATGGATATTATAATCAATAAGATAACAAAAAAACAATACAGGATATAATACTTGCCATTATTAACTTTAAAGGTAAAGAGTCGTGAAAGAAAACTTTAAAAAAGCAGTGTTGCTATTGGGCATGTCAATAACAATACCCACAGTCAGCATTGCACAAGAAAATATTGAAACAGACATCAGTGCCGACCTGGTCAGTGGGTATATATGGCGCGGACAAGATTTGGGTAATGTAAGTATCCAACCAACTCTATCTGTATCTTACAAAGGATTTTCGTTGAGTGCATGGGGCAGTGTAGGGTTTGAAGGGAAAGACACCAAAGAACTTGACCTCACACTAGGATATACGATCGGCGGATTCAGCATTTCCGTCACCGACTATTGGTTTGACGGTGGGTCGGGATACTTCCACTATGGTTCCGACAATACAAATCATACTTTTGAAGCACAAGTCGGATATGACTTCGGTTTTCTGGCTGTCAATTGGTATACAAATTTTGCCGGATATGATGGTGTAAACAATGAAGGTAGTAGAGCTTATGCCTCTTATGTTTCCGTCACTGCTCCTTTCAAATTGGGAGGTTTGGACTGGACAGCCGAGATAGGCGCCACTCCGTGGGCCAATGATTTCTATAATGCATCCGAAGAACTTCATTGCAATGGTTCAAATGGCTTTGCCGTAAGTGACATCAGTCTGCAAGCCGGCAAAGATGTAAAGATAACCCGGTCTTTCTCTGTGCCGGTTTTCGCTAAGTTGACGTGGAATCCCAGAACAGAAGGTACTTATTTTGTATTCGGATTAAATTTCTAAAAGTAAGATGTTTTAGTAGAAATGAGTAAATACAAAAGAGGCTGTCCTCAAAGGTAAATGATAGCTCTACTGTTTTTTTGAGGGGGACAGTCCCTTCACGCAGAAAGTCCATAAATAGAAGGCTTCCGGGTCCCGTTATATGTGAAAGGAGATTATCTTCCCACAAGAACCCGGCCGTTTCGGAAAGCCCACGGTTTTAAACCGAACCCTGAAGCTTCCATTATGGCAGTATTCCGTTTACAGGCAAGGCACTTTAACAAACTCCGCTTCGGGAAAATGCTTCTCCATATAATGCCTTATATAGTTCTCCGTATCTTCCTGTATTATCTTGTCCTCCCCTTCGGGATAAAGATTATACATCACCGTATGGAGACTGATGCCTCTGCGCTCTATGGCCTCAAAGCTGAGCAGAGTGTGGTTCACACTCCCCAGGCGACCTGAGGTGACAAACACCAACGGGTAGCCGGAGTGTTGAATATAATCAATGGTAAGACAGTCCGGCGTAAGCGGAACCATAAGCCCTCCCGCCCCTTCCACCAGCACGGCATCAAAACGTTCACTCAGCACACTTGTGGCGTGATTTATCTTATCAAAATCCACGGCACGGTTGTCGATGCGCGATGCCAAGTCGGGCGAGGCAGGATAAGAGAATATCTCAGGCTTCGTCCACCCCTGTTCATCTTCGGGCAGGTATTCCAACCCCATCAGACGGCGATGAAGCTCGATGTCTTCGGAATAGCCGGCGGGATTGCCCGTTTGTATGAATTTCTGTGTTATCACGTTTATTCCCTTCTCTCGCCACACTCGTGCAAGGTAGGCGGTGGCATAGCTCTTACCGATGTTGGTGTCTATGCCGCTGACAAAATATACATTCTTTTTCATTATTTTATCTGTTTACTATATCAAGGTTTCTTTCGGGCGATGATGTAAAGGGGATGGTAAGTCAGCGTGACGGCGTTACCACAACTGAACAGCTTCGCATACTTATCACAAAACTCCTGCAAATCCCCTTTGGTCCATGCCTGCCGGCAGACAGCTGTCACCCCCGTATGCTTGAGATGATAAAGCACATCGAGCGGAGTAGCGAATGTCAGGCGGATGCGCTCCTCGCCGGCAGTGACTATATTATAATGCATGGACAAGGACTTTTTCAACTCCTCCAAAGAATAATAATGCAATCCGCTTCCTGTGACGGCGGCTATCTCTTTTAGGTTCTCTTTGCCGAACGTGCTGAACGCGAAATATCCGTGGCCGGACAGCAAGGCATTGCAACGCTTGAAAAACAGTTCGGGCGAGACGAACCACTGAAGGGCGGAACAGGAAACTATCAGGTCTTGCCCCGAAGGAAAAGACAGCTGCTCCGCATCTCCGGGGATAAAAGTCACCTGCCTGTCCGACAGCAAGTCGGCAAAGCAAGTGCTCATCTCGTGGCATATATCATTCAATATCAGCTTTTCAGGATGAAAGGTGCGGAGCAACGGACGGGTCAGGAACCCGGTTCCGCTGCCTATCTCAAGCACATGCCGCGGACGTGCCGGCAGGTAATGTGCCAACATATCGTTCAGGCGACCGGCTATCTGTTTCTGCGCCGTGGCCTCACGGTTATAACTTTCTATGGCACGTGAGAACCGGCGCGTTATCAATTGTTTATTTATCATATTCTTTTACTGTTTTGTTTATCGGAAGGCTGCATTATCGACACACGATATCTCGTAAAAACACATCGGAATAATGAGCCATGTCTTCTTCCTCTGCCGGCACACGGAGTTCGCTCCACGCTTTCCTTTGGCAAGCCGGAACAAAAATCAAATCGCCCTTACCTATCACGGCCTTACTCCAGCAGAAACGGGCAGGTGCAAGGCATTCTGCCTGCTTTGCTATCAGAAGAAGCTCTTCTTTCACTTCATCCGTAGAACGTCCGGGACTTCTAGTAAGGAAGTCTTCCAAAAGTACGGCGGAACCGCACATCCGGCGAAAGAACTTTCGCAGCGTAACGTCATTCAGCCCTTTCAATGTTCCTTCATAAATAGCGTTGGGGATGCCTCTGGAGTCATCGACAGGGGTCATTGTCCCGTTCACCGCCACACTTTCTGTAATGGGAAGACAAGAACGGCCCAAAACTTGGGAAGCGGCCCACACTCCCATCGACCAACCTACCACACGGATGTCTTCGTACCCCTCCGGCAATGAGAAATCGAAGTCGAGTGAACGGTAATCGTAGCAGACAAGCAAGTCCCTGTCCGCGGGGTGATAGTGCAAAAAAGGCCGTTCGTCCATTCCCCATCCGGCAAAAAAGAGTGTCAATGAAGGCAAATGGCGTTGTTCTATAAAATATTGTTTCATTTCATCGTTTTCCTATCGTTGTTATCAGTTTGCTTATCTCGTCTTCGGTAAGTGCCGCCGTCAGCGAAAAGCGAATGCGCGAAGTGCCTTCGGGCACCGTAGGCGGACGGACGGGAAGGGCGTAAAAGCCCTTGCGCTGCAACTCCTCGGCCTTCCAGACAGTTGCCCCGCTTTCTCCTATGGTCAGCGGAATAATATGGCTGGTGGAAGGACATTCATATCCGGCGGCGAGCAATCCTTCTTTCAGCTGAAAAGAAAGGCGCTGCAAGTGTTGCCTCCTGTCGCGGAACTGTGCCAGGCGTTCAATGATAAAGTACGTCCACATCAGATTGACAGGCGGCAGGGCAGTCGTAAAGATAAGTGTACGCATCTTGTTGACCAGATAATCATGCACCGTTCTGGAGCAGACCACATATCCGCCGACCGAGGCCAACGCCTTGCCGAACGTTCCGCACAGAAAGTCAATCTCGCCGATGCATCCCTGCTCTTCGGCACAACCCAGCCCGTGTTCTCCTCTCACCCCGACAGCATGCGCTTCGTCCACATAAAGCAAGACACGGTCATACTGTCGTTTCAGCCTCACCAACCGATTGAGATCCGCCTCGTCACCATCCATGCTGAAAATGCTTTCTGTCACTACAATCACCTTTTCATATTCGGCATGATGCGCAGACAACAATTGTTCCAGTTGTTCATAATTATTATGCCGGTAACGGATGCACTTTGCACTTGAAAGGCGAATGCCGTCAATAAGGCTGGCATGCACCAGCTTATCGGCAAGAATCAGCGTGCGGACATTGCTCACAGCAGGCAGGATGCCCGCGTTCATGTGATAGCCGCTGCTAAAGACCAACGCACTTTCTCTCCCGAAAAGCTCGGCCAGCCGTTCCTCCAGGCGGGTGTATATATCAAAATTACCGGTCAGCAAACGGGAAGAGGAAGCCGAAGGGAGGAAGCTGTCGGGAGTAAGGGTCTGCAAAAAGCCGGCACGCAGGTCGGCATCTGTTGCCAACCCCAAGTAATCGTTGGAAGAGAGGTTCAACATGACGTTGCCATCTGCCTCCACCTCCCTGCCACGATGATGAGTGGCGGGCAGTCTGCGCAGATTGTTTTTACTCTTCAAGCAGTCAAGCTCTTGTTCCAAATCTTCAAATAAACTCATATTTTTCTAAACTTGTGTCATTTCTTTTTTTTCATAGAGCCCTTACAGCTCTCCTACTATCTTCACCAGCGCATGAGTCAGTCTGCTCAGCTCTTCAGGTTGGATGATAAAAGGCGGCATGATGTACACCAATTTTCCAAAAGGACGTACCCACACTCCTTCTTCCACAAAGCGCTTCTGCATGTAAGCCATGTCCACGGGCTCCTTCACTTCGATAACCCCGATGGCTCCCAATACGCGCACATCCGCCACTTGCGGCAATTCTCCGGCCGGTGCCAGCTCCCGTTTCAGCTGTTCTTCTATCGCCTTCACTTTTTGTTCCCATCCGCAGGAAAGCAACAGCTCTGTCGAGGCCCGAGCAATGGCACATGCCAAGGGGTTTCCCATGAACGTGGGACCGTGCATGAACGCACCCGGATAGCCGTTCGATATGACATCAGCCACTTCGTTATCGGTAAGCACGGCCGAAAATGTCATATAGCCTCCGGTAAGAGCCTTACCTATACACATAATGTCGGGCTGCACGCCGGCATGTTCCCATGCAAAAAGTTTCCCGGTCCTTCCGAAGCCGGTCGCTATTTCATCAAATATCAGCAACAGATGATATTCCTTACACAATTTCTCTGCCTGCCGCAGGTATTCGGGATGATAGAAACGCATGCCTCCGGCTCCCTGCACCACCGGTTCCAGAATCAATGCCGCCAGTTCTTCGTGATGTTCTTCCAATAGCTGTCGGAGAGGCAACATATCTTCTTCTTTCCATTCTCCTCCGAAACGAGAACGAGGAGACGGTACAAAATAGCGGACAGGCAATGCCGAACCAAAAATGCTATGCATTCCGGTCACGGGGTCACACACCGACATGGCGTTCCATGTGTCCCCATGATAACCGGAACGTATCGTAACAAAATTATTCTTGCTCTTCTTGCCTTGTGCATACCAATACTGCACAGCCATCTTCAGCGCCACTTCCACGGCCACCGAGCCGGAGTCGGCATAAAAAATCTTCTGCATGCGCGGTGGCGCAATCTTCAATAATAGTTTGCCCAACTCGATGGCCGGTTCGTGTGTCAACCCACCGAACATCACATGACTCATCCGGTCTATCTGTTCCCGTGCGGCACGGTTCAGTACGGGATGATTGTATCCATGCACCATGCACCACCATGAGGACATTCCTTCTATCAGCTTCCTGCCGTCCTCCAGCTCTATGTACACTCCTTCCGCCCGTTTCACCCGGTAAGTGGGAAGCGGATTGACGGTCGATGTGTAAGGATGCCATAAATGCTCTTTATCAAAATTGTCCATATCGTTTTTATTATAAAGTATAACCGGCTGCTTCTATCAATTTCCTGTCGTCCGATACTTTAGACCCCAGGGTGGTTAATAAATCGCCGACTATCGCTGAATTGATTCCAATGTGCAATGCCTGCCCTATCGCCTCCGGGCTTAGTTGCGAACGCCCCCCTGCAAAACGAAGGTAGGCCGTGGGATTAATAAAGCGGAACAGGGCTATCGTGGTCAGAATTTCTTCTTCCGCCAAACGGGGCGCGTGTTCCAAAGGAGTGCCCGCAATGGGTTGAAGCAGATTGATAGGAATAGACTGCACTTCCAACTGCCGCAAGAGGAAAGCAAGTTCGATGCGTTGCCGCATCGTTTCACCCATACCGATAATACCTCCGCTGCACACATCCATCCCCACCCGGCGCGCGGCACACAGGGTTTCTATCTTTTCTTGCTGGGTATGGGTGGAACAGAGCGATGGAAAGAAAGAAGGGGCAGTCTCCAGATTGCAGTGATAACGGGTAACTCCCACTTCGTGCAATCTGCGTAGCTCTTCCTCGGTAAGCAACCCCAGTGACGCACACAGTTTAATATCGGAACATGAAGCAATATATTCAAATGTTTCACATAATTGTTGCATATCTTGCTTGCCGGGTTTTCGTCCGCTAGTGACCAATGAGAAGCGGGCTATCCCCTGAACTTCATTGTATAGTGCCTGCCGCTTACATTCCGCTTTATCCACCAAGCCATAAACTTCCGTCTCAGTCCGGTAGTGTGCCGACTGCGCACACCATTTACAATTCTCGGGACAACGTCCGGACTTGGCATTAATGATGGAACACATATCAAAATGACCTGAAGCCATCTCCCGGGTTATCACGGAAGCAGCCTCATAAAGCTCTTCCTTATCAGCTTCCCCGGCTAGCCATTCTGCTTCTTCAACGGTTATCTTTTCACCGCTTAATACTTTGTTTTTAAGTTTGTTCAGCATCGTTTCTACTTCTGTTAATGACATAAAAAAAGCCGGAGAGAACGCATTTCACGTTCTTCCGGCCATATAGATATAAAAGACAATAACTCTCCACCAATCGCACAACGCAACCGGTTTACAGTTATTATCTCAAGAATAATCAATGAAAGTATCCTGTCCGCCACCTCCCTATCGGGGGCTTTGTCGTCTTCCTCATCCACTCGGTCCGGACGGCATAGCACGGACAATAGACATACACCGGGCTGCTTTTTCAAAGAAGCCTCAACGATTCCTTTTCTCAGATTGCCGATTGCCACAGTCTTCCCCAAACTGCAAAATATGGCATACCCTTTCCTGCACCATCGGCGGAAACGTATGATTTGCGATTTAGATATTTGTTTGTTCATGTGGCATTACTTTGATAACAGTGCGGCAAAGATATACAAAAGGGAAACACAAGCCAAATAAAAAGAAGGTGTGTCAAGAACTGAAATGGTCTATCACTTTAGTCTTGACACACCCTCATTATCATAATCAATAAGCCAATACCTATTCTTCTTTCTTCGGAGCCGCTTTTTTGGCAGGTGCCTTCTTAGCGGCCGGCTTCTTGGCAACGGCCTTTTTGGATGGTGTTTTTTCCGCTTCAGCAGCTATCTTTGCTTCGGCTTTTGCCAATTTAGCTTGCAATCTTTCAACCTCCTTATTCAATGCCACCAATTCTTCACCTTGATTCTTGATGGTGGTAAGCAACGAGTTCAGCTCTTCATTATCCATATCAACCGGATATAATGAGTTTACACGGCTGATAAAATCACCCAATATATTCATATAGTTGGTGAAAGCATCGTATGGAGAATCATAGATACCGCGGTTAATACTAATGCCCGTATTCTTGCTGGTCATGAAACGGAAGTTGTTACTTGCCTGCAAGTAATCCCAATCCTGCTTGATACGACGGTCATTACACAAGTGCACACGCTCTGCCACACTATATAATTTATTGAATGCTTCACGCTGCATCACATTACCCAACCATGGACTGATATCGCGTTCTTCGTCTGTCCATGACATTGGATAAGGAACGTCTATCTGGTCTACAGATTTCAGTTTGGTAACGATTTCTGTTGGAGTAGAGAAAGTAATGCCTCTTTCTTTTGCACATATTGGCAATGCTTTCAGGAATTCCAAAATATTGGATGACAATGACTGTGCCATACCCAATGCGGAAAGTTCCATAAATATATTGATAACTTGTTCTTCTTCGGGTAATGCTGCAATCCAATCTACATATTTATCTGCAAACAAAGGATATTCGCTCCAGTCAGAGTTAGAGAACCGTAAACTGATATCATCAGACAATTTGAAGTCACGGAGCAACAACTTCAAGTTCGGATTCATGGCACAATGATACAGATAATGAGAACTCTTCCAGCCCAAAATATGCTTAGCACCTTCAGTCAACATTCCCTTGAAGCCCATATCGGCTATAATTGAACCGATTTCATTTGAGTAAATCAAACTAGAGTTACGGAATACCTTCGGCGTTTGGTTGAAAATTTGCTTAACCTTTACGCGCATGCGTTCCACTTCTTCACGGAAGCAGTCTTCATTTGCCAATGAAGAAAGACCATGTGAATAAGGCTCGCAGAGGAATTCACAGCAACCTGTATCGTTCAACTGATGCAACAGTTCGATAACTATCGGAGCATGAATTTCCAATTGTTCCAATGCTACTCCCGAAATAGAGAGTGCTACCTTGAATGCGCCTCCATTGGCTCTTGCCATTTCAATCAACGTATTCAGCGCAGGAACATACGAACGCTCAACTACTTCGTTGATGCCTTGTTCGTTGGCATAGTCATCATAATAATAGTGGTCGGTGCCTATCTCGAAGAAACGATAACGTTTCAAATGGATGATTTGATGTATCTCAAAGTAAAGACAGATTGTTTTCATATCTAGTGTGATTTTTATTATTTACCATAGTTTTTTAATACTTCCTCATAAAGAGCACGGATACGCAATCCGACTTTTTCCCATGTAATGCCATCCACTTCCTTTTTGCCTTCTTCTTGCAAGTAATTAAAGAGAGACGGATAAGTACAGAGTGCATAGATGGCATCTGCCATCGCATGTATATCCCAATAGTCTGTTTTTATCACATTGGTTAGGATTTCGCCACAACCGGACTGCTTGGATATAATAGAAGGAGTACCACACTGCATAGCTTCAAGAGGAGCAATACCGAACGGTTCGGAAACCGAAGGCATCACAAACACGTCACTTTGTTTATAGGTTTCATAAACCTGACGTCCGCGCTGAAATCCCGGAAAATGGAAACGGTCTGCTATACCACGTTCCGCCACCATATTTATCATCGCATTAAGCATATCGCCCGAACCTGCCATCACAAAACGAATATTACGAGTACGTTTAAGTACTAACGCCGCTGCTTCTACAAAATACTCAGGACCCTTCTGCATAGTGATACGTCCGAGAAAAGTAACAACTTTTTCTTTTGAATGATCCGGGCGTGGAATATCCTGATATTCTTGTGACAATGGATAAACCGCATTGTGCATGGCAAAGCATTTACGCGGGTCTTGATGATACTGATGTATAACAGTCTGACGAGTCAACTCGGATACACACATGATACAATCCGCATGATCCATACCATTTTTCTCCATGGCATAAACCGTAGGGTTCACTTTGCCACGAGAACGGTCGAAATCAGTGGCATGCACATGAATACACAAAGGCTTTCCACTGACCATTTTGGCATGTACACCGGCAGGATAAGTCAGCCAGTCATGAGCATGGATAATATCAAATTCTTGTTGGCGTGCCACTACACCGGCAATAACAGAGAAGTTATTGATTTCTTCATGCAGATTCGACGGATAACCACCACCAAATTCCATACAGCCCAAGTCATTGACGTGCATATAAGAAAAATCAGCGTAAATATGGTCACGGAAAGCGTAATACTGTTCCGGTGTCATATAAGACGGCAAACGCTCTTTGAGATAATCATAATTCACATCGCGCCATACAATAGGCACTTGGTTCATTCCTATGATATTTAAGAACTGCTCTTCCTCGCCACAAGGTTTCGGCATACAAAAAGTAGTTTCCACATCACCCTGCAAGCTCAATCCTTTCGTTATACCATAAGAAGCTACGGCAAGACCACCATATATTTTGGGAGGAAATTCCCATCCAAACATTAATACTTTCATACAGGCTCCTCCTTTTAATAATTGTATTTACTTAATAAATATAACACTCGTAAGATTTCTGCCACATTCATAGCAAACGACACAGCTCCACGTCCTTTGAAAGGCGGATTACCGTCAAACAATTCGGGGATGGAGCCAATGCAATGGGAAACCATTTCATCTTCATAACCTATCAATTGACGTTCTATGAATCCCAAAGCACTCATCTTATAAATACGGAGATAAGCCTCGAAATAGAATCCTGCCAACCACGGCCATGCAGTTCCCTGATGATAAGCATAATCACGCTGCATCTGCGGACCTACATAGTTGGGGTTATAACCACCACTCTTCGGACTGAGCGAACGAAGTCCTTTCGGTGTCAATAATTCTTTGGTCACCACATCCAATACTCCCTTCTTTTGACGGGCATCCAACGGAGAGTAATCAAAGGCTACGGTAAATATCATATTAGGACGCACACTCCAATCCATCATATTACCATCCACATAATCAAGAAGATAGCCATATTCATTCAAGAAAGTATCTATAAATGATTTACCGGTCTGCTCGGCTAAAGTTTGTAATGTTTCAGCCAAATTATTGTTTCCTGTTTCACCTACTAGTTCACCGACAAAACAAAGCGCATTATACCATAATGCATTTATCTCCACAATATATCCTGTACGCGGAATTACCGGATGTCCGTTAACGGTAGAATTCATCCAGGTAATGGCTTTCTCCGTTCCGTTAGCATAAAGCAATCCATTGGAATGGAGGAAAAGGTTAGGATGGTTTTCCCTACGCAGATATTCCATTATTTCTTCCAACAACTGACCATACTTCTCACGACATTTGTCGCGTGAAACCATCTTGGCATATTGCTGTATACACCATACAGCCCAAAGTAATACGTCAGGATGTTCCATCTCATATATCTTCAGATCATTCGGTTCATCATTAATAAAATCATGAATCGCTTTGCGGGCAGTTTCCATCACACTCTCAAACTTAGCCACTTCATCAATAGCCAATGTCAGCCCCGGAAGAGCAATAAACATATCACGGGCACGGCATTTAAACCAGGGATAGCCGGCAAGAATATAAGACTCCTCGTTTTGTTTGTTGAGGAATTGATGAGCTGCATTTATCAGGCAATGCTGAAAATTATCACGCGGGGTGCGTTCTTCCATTTCCTCTTCAAAGGTCTTCTTCAACGTTCGTGTACTTGCTTCCGAAACACCTCCCGAAAATACAACGCTTTCACCCTTCTTGATATCTACTTCAAAATACCCCGGAACATAGAGATCCTCATTAAAATCGTAACCTCTTTCTTGTTCTTTCGGATACTCTATACCACGATACCAGTCAGGCTGGAAATGAAACTCATTCTTTTTATTAAGCTGCATAAAGAGTTCGGGATATCCCGCATACATACATGTCTTTATACCATTATCCACTTCCTGATAATCACGACTTGCCTGCGCATTTTCATGTGTATATTGGCGGACACTACGGAAAGCCAAAAAAGGACGAAGACGGAGAGTAGTGGCAGAATGAGCTTCGACTAAGGTGTAGCGAATCAGAATTCTATTTTCGTGATGTACAAACAGTTTTTCTTTCTTCAGCACCACACCACCCACACGATACCAGGTTGTTGGTACTTTCTCACACTCAAATTCGCGAATATATTTGTGTCCGCGAGGGCTGTAGTTATTGCCCTGATACTTATGAAGCCCCAAATTGAATTCAGCGCCATGCTGTACTACCGTTTCATCCAAAGACGATAGTAATACATGATTCTCATCATCAATCTCCGGTACCGGAATGACAAGCAATCCATGATATTTTCTCGTATTGCAATCAACAATGGTTGTACAATGGTAGGCTCCCGAACGGTTTGTGCGAAGGATTTCTTTCGGAAGTGATTCCTCCAGGTTCGTCATAAGAGTCTTGTCAAATCGTAAGTAACTCATAGTTGTTATATTAAGGTTATAAATTATTCTGTTTTTTATCTGCAATATATGTTTCTATTTTTATGCAATGCTCAAAATTAGTGATTTTATGGATAAACCAAAATTAAATAGCAAAATATTTTTCTTTTTTTCCCTATTTATCATTCGTATTACAAAGAAACACCTATATATGTGACAAAATGAAACCTTTAACTTTTTCTAAGAAAGACAAAAACAGAAGGCTTTTATTATATTGAGACAACCTTAACGAAAATATACTATGTAATAGGAAGTGCTTTTTTCATGTTGTAGCGATAAGCTAAACATGCCAATATAAAATACCCCACACATTGCATCCATAAAATGATGTACTGTTGACTAATCCCTGACATATCGGCTCCCATCGAGTTTATTTTCACGAAAGCCAAAGTACCCGGTGCAGCAGGAATCAAATAATGTGTCCATTGCCAATACCACGGCATTAATTCCAGCGGATAAGAAACTCCTGAAAGAAATATCAACCCGACAGAAAAAAAGGCTATCATTAACAAAGGCGCATCACTGTCACTGAAAAACACCGAACATGCCAATGCAAAGAAACTGGTTGCTATAATATAAGGTATCATCAACTGAATAATAAGTATAGGGTGCGCCAAATGAGGTAATTGAAACAACAAAGGCAGTAACCCCAACAGAAAGACTGAAAAAAGGGCATAAAACAATACATACACTGAAGTCTTTCCCAAAACAATGGATGCCATACGTGAAAACGACAAGTCTACCCTGTGGTTCTCATTATTATCTCCACCGCCAAGCGAAGTAAAAAAACGAAAAGCAGTTGTCTCTTCTCTTCCGTGAAGAGACATACGAGATACGGATTCTTCACGTTCTTTACCGCTCAGCATACTGATAACCATTACCAAAGTCTGAAATATCACGACCATCAGTACAGCCGGAATCAAATAAGTGCCATATCCATCGGTGTAATTATACAGTGCCATACCCACTACATCAATTGAACTTGTCCGGATAATCGGTTGTATATCTTTCTGAGGGAGAAAAACAACCTGATTGGGGCGAACCTCATCATTTACCGCCAACATTGCCCCGGCCGATGCTTCTTGCATGGAAGCATAATAAAGAAAAGCCGTGGTAGTGCTATACATTACATAAACAGCCTCTTCACCACGCCCCACCCGACCATCAAAATCTTCGGGTATATAAACAATTCCCACTACCTCCCTCTGCTTCATCAACTTTTTGGCAGCTTGCAAATCAGCATTATTTGTCAGTACTTGGGCCTGCGGAGTGGCATCCAGCAAGCGCGAGTAATGACGGCTCAAAGGTGTCTGACTCATATCGACTACAGCCACCGGCGCATTACGTACCACATTGGGAGCATACATATAATTGTATAGCAAACCATATAAAAAAATACCACCGCTTAATACCATTAAGATAGAATAACGGGTACACATCACACGGAATTCCCGCACGGAAACAGCAAGTATATTATTCAATATTGTCATATTTTCTACTAATTAAAGAACGTTTTAAATGTGGCAACAACAGCAACGGCAACAGCAAAAAGAGTAACAACGCCACTACATTAGTCCACATATAAGCATATCCGTAATTACCATAGAGTAAAGTCTGTCCTATTTCAATAAAATGACGAACAGGAAACAGATAAGAAGCATAATACACCGGTGCATACATGTGCGGTACAGGAAATGTGACTCCTGAAAGAGTAGCTCCCAACGAACCCACCATTGACACAACGCTGATAATGATACTCAATGCCGGAAATAGGGAAAAAAGAAATACAGCCAATGCCTGTGTAGAAAGTACGAACAATGCTGAAGTAAGATTCAGTGGCCAGAATCCGCAATCCATCGGTATATCGAATATGCCAAAGTAAATATAATTAGCAAAGATACTCATTGCTATAAAGATAATCGTATACGGCAAAAGCTTCCCTATAATGGCTATCAACATATTCCCGCCGGCAGTCTGCAGCCACTCAAAAGAGGTACCGAATTTCCCTTCGCTACCAATGGCATAAGTAGTGACTAGTAACAATAGTACTTGCAGAAACACGAAGAAAAAAGGATGAGTCAGATATACAGAATAGTCCATATCAGGATTGAATAACGGATGATTTTGAGTAGTAACAGGCAATAAGAAAGATTTGATTTCTCCTTCGCCTACTCCCAACGCCACTGCATGAGTTACAATAGGGCTAACCGATATATTCTTTAATAAGCTTTGGAAAGCACCATGTATTTCGCTACCCACACTCAACAATGCATAATGATAATAATAGGTCAGAGCCACTTCCTTGCCATCCATTACCTTAGCTTCAAAGCCAACAGGGATACTCAGATATCCATAAATATTTTTCTTTTGCACATCAGTACGCGCCTCTGTCTCATTGGCATAATATTGAGTGACACGAAAAGTCGGATCTACCTTAACCATACGAATGATTTGCCGGGAAGTAACCGTATTATCACCATCCACGACACCAATGGGAAGATTCTCCATTTGTCCGTCACCAAAAATTGTTCCCATAAAAAAAAGCGAAAACAACGGAAGTACAATACACGCCACAAAGTAAATGCGACGTGACAACATACGGTCTATTTCCCTCTTGATAACTGCTATTAAAACTGACTGCCCCATCGAAATAGTCCTCATTTCAATTCATTCAAATTCACAAGTACGGACATACCCGGCCTTAAGCCATCCACCGGTTGCAGAGGCAGAGCATGAATCTCAAACGTTTTCATATCATAAGTTCCCGTCTGCTTGGTAGAACGCCAAGTAGCAAAACTACCCAACGGACTAATGTAATATATCTTAAACTCAATATTCTCAACTTTCAGTGCCGGCACATTTCCCCTAAAGGTTTCATTCATGCGAAAATAATGCATGTAATCCTCACGTACATTGAGCACCACATGACAATCATCCAACACCACCAAACTCATAATAGGAGTTCCTGCTCCCACCAGTTCTCCACGTTTAGGATAAATAGTCGAAATTTGTCCGTTCTCAGGGGCAGTGAGGCGGGCATCCATCAACAAGGCTTGTACCTCATTTACAGTGCTCCGAGCAGCATCCACCAATGAACGCGCACTCTCCTTATCCTCTTTCTGAGCTCCATCTTTCACTAACAAATATTGTTGATGTGCAGCACGTTCAGCTGCCACAGCCGCTTTATACACAGCCTCTACTTCATCTTTACGCTGACTGGTCACCACACTGTCACGATACAAATTCTGTATACGGTCATAAGTCACTTTTGCCAATTGAAGGTCACTTTTAGATTTATTCCAAAGTTCTTCTACCGAACGCACTATTTGCTCACGCGTACCATCATCTATCTTTTTGTTTTGATACTTGGCAATATCTTCCAATGCATTTACCTGCCGGAACTTTGCCCAAGCTTCGGGACTGTTGATAACGACAAGCGTATCACCTACTTTTACATTCTGTCCTTCCTTCACTAAGAAAGTATCTATGCGTCCCGGCAATTTACCGGAAATGCGAATCTCGGTGGCTTCTATTTGTCCTTGCAATATCACAGGTTTATTGCTCATGGCAATAATACCGATAACAGACACGACCACAACCGCTACCAGTACCACCATGAAAGCAACGGCTAATTGTTTCTTTTGCTTTTCCATATTTTAAATTATTCTTTTATTATTGGAGAATCCCCCGATTCATAAGTAGGAAATATAAAATCTTCCGTCTTTCCTGCACGACTGTATTGCCAAAAAGTCTCGGGCACTCCACAGGTAGCAAGCAAAGAAGCCAACGATACATCATATTGATAATATGCCATCAGAAAGGCTATCTGAATTTTAGATAACATCGTTTCGGCATCTATCACTTCGGTGGAAGTTGCCATGCCTTCCTGAAATGATTTTTTACGAATTCTCACCAATTCACGGCTCATCTCAATCGTTGTATTCAAGGCAGCTACATTATCCCGGGCATTCTGAATCTCACTATACAGTTTATCAACCAACACACTCAGCTCATTCCGGGCTTTTTCTCGCCCCAAAGTAAGTGTTTGCTTTGTCAGTCGAGCCTGACGCACATTTGCCTCACGATTCAGGCCATCAAATATATTCCACGTAAAGCCCACTCCTACCATTGTGCGAGGCATCAGATTACGAGGAAGATTATCGGCATACAGAGTTTGCTTACCGAAAAGTGCAATATTTGGAACATAAGCACTCTTACTGATTTTTAATTGGTTATCTGCCATCGACTCTTGTAATCGAAGTTTATTTACCATATAATTATTGCCACCTATCAAGTTCTTAAAGTACAATTCATTCGGCAAATCATCATTCATAAAAAGTGGAGAAACAGGATTGATAACAGTAACATCTTCCACATTCAAAAGAACTTTCAAAGCATTCTGAGCTACTGTCAAATCTTTACGTGCAGACTCCAGTTCACGTTTAGCCTCATCCATACTGACCTGAGAGAAAAGACGTTCCGCTTTGTTTATCATACCGTTAGCCTCCAATTTCAGAGCGTTCTGATAATGCTTCTGAAGACCATTATAGGTTTCTTCACGCACTTTTACTACGCGTTGTGCCAAACGAAGGGCATAATAAGCAGCTACCAAATCTGTCTGAAGAACGGCTTCCGTTTCTTCACGGTCTACTTGTGCGAAATCCACCATACGATTCCCTATTTTAGTGGCAAAAACTCGCTTTCCACCAGTGAAAACAGGCCAAGTGATATTGGCATCAATAGTAGTCAAGTTACGTTGAAGCAATGGAAAGGTCAGTGTATGTGTTCCAATATTGTCTAAAATAGAAGAAATAAACCGGTCGTCAGGCAAAATGGAATGAACAAAATCTTTCGCCGGATCCGTAAATTGTTTTAATGGTTCTTTCACCTCTATGTTGTTAGACAAATGTACATAAGCTCCGGTTGCATTAAGAGATGGATACCAAAAAGAATTCATCTTTTGGCGTTCACTGCGTGCTATGCCCACCGCCTTATCAGCCATCTGCAATGTCCGATTCCCCTTATTCATCAAGGAAACGGACTGTTCCAAAGTTAAAGACACCTCCCCACTCTGCGCCCACAGTCCAACAGGAAGGAATAAAAGACATAAAAATAGTTTGTAATAATACATATAGGCTTTTGTTTCTGTTATGATGTAGTAAACAGAAAACAAAAGAGAATGTTTAAAAGAAAAAGAAAAGTAAGAAGCCTACTATTTATTGAACAATTCAAAAGTAAACTTGAACCCGAAAGTATCGAAACGTCCGTTAATAGTACTCACAAACGCACCTACATCAAAGATATGTGTACCTATCCCATACCCCAACTCTATATAGGGATTTAAATGAGGCATGAACAAGACACCTGCATACAACCGCTCCTGTTGAATCATCCCCAACCAGCGATTCAATGGCTTCAATAGAATGAACGGTGATTCGTAAGTAAGATTGCCACGCCAATACTGACGGGAAGAGTTGTACCAACGTCCATCCAACAATTGAAAAGTTCCTCCGATTTCATCATTCCAACCTTCCGGCAAATTATGACGGGAGAAGTTGGCGAAATCCACAAAATACACATCATTCTGTTCTGTAAACATACCACCGCCTATACGGTAACCTAAACTACGGATACCTCCTAATTTTAAATTTTGCTGAACATCAACTTCCCAACGTTCATGCGAACCGGTACTACCTAACACCCCTTTGATACCACGTTCATAATCTAATGTAAACGTAGGCATTTTCGAACCTACATTCATCTTACGATGTCCATTCATATAATAATACATTCCGGGAGTCCACTCAATACGTACACGGGGTGCAAAGGTATTATACTCCGAGCGAATACCTTTTAGTGCCAACCAATCCTCTTCAGGCAAAGGCTTCTCTACCTCCAATCTTTTCTTATTTGCCAAATAACGCCAATGGATAGAGACACCCGCCTTGATATACAAACCATTCACCACTTCAATATTATGGAACAAATTCAAATACACATCTTTAAAATAATCCAGTTCCACTTTATCAAAATTGAATGTACTATCAGGCAATTGTTTTAATTGGTCCAATACCACGCTACTATAAATACGGTTACCATTACCCACATTGATTTCAAATCCAGCCTGTTTCTCGGGCCAATACTGAAACTCTGTGTCTGCCTTTACATAAAGCTCTTTACGCGTGAAGTTATAACCAATCTGCGGTACAATCCTTAACAAACGCCCTGTATGCTGGAAGTAACGGTTATATTTAAACTTCTGCTTATAAGAGAAGCCCCGGCTATGACTGTAACTGAACAGCACCGGATTGATAAGCGGAGAGCAACGAACACTGCCAATACCAGCCAAGTTAACATTGTAGCTACTGATAAGAGCATCACCCAATTGCCCCCAAAACTCGATACTTCTACTCTTTTTCTTTTTAGGTGTATGCAATATCGTATCACGACGCATAGCAAATTTTTTATATAAGCTATCTTCATCTACAGACAAAGGCAAAGGGCGAAGTTCCTTGAACTTATCTTTGTCCGTTATCAACTGAGCCGAGTCACAAGTCAACTGATAAGACTCCGTTAAATCATGATGATGCTTTTTACTCGACTTACGTCTGGCTTCTCCCTGATTATAATAATGTATCTCATGGTATTTCATCCAGGCATTGCAATTCATCTCCAGATGATTTCCTAAAAATTTAAATATCAAATTCAAATCAAAACGCACAGGCAGAAATTCTTCATCACCTTCCTCCCCCATTATAATATTTACCTTAAAATTTATCACATCATATACTCCTTCAATATAAAGTTGGCGGATAGTCCATACCTGATCACTTACCCACATATATCCACTGACCAACTGAGTTCCTTTAAATTTAGGAATAATAAGTATTTTATATTTCTGGCAATCATTAGGACCGGCTACCGAATCGAGTAAATAAGTATAATACCGACTAGCCTTCTTATCAAGAGGTGACAAAAGTTTATCCGACATCAAAGATGAAGAATAGATATTCATATTCAAATACTCCGCTATATCGGCAATCTGTCCCCGGTCACGAGGGAAAGTGGAAGACACGGCTTTTATCTTACGATCATAAATATCAGGAGCCGTATAATGCATCTCACTCACAGACTCTATCATATAATCGTTCACATTCTTCTCAAACCGAAACATAGAAGGCACATAGCGAATAAGATGATTCCTCTTATGAACCTTGAGTTTTCCTTTTAAATACAAATCGGCTTTATATTCATCAATGATGCGTGAATAGAAAGGAGAAAACTGAAATATATTCTGAAGTATAGAATCGGCAACCACAGGTTTATCGGGTATACGCTTCTTTGACCTTTTGGCAGACATACCCAAAGGAAGAAGCAAACATAATATCAGTATCCCAATAATCCGTATATATTTCATTAAGTCTTGTTTTCTTTATCCGAATAGCAAATATACAATAAAAATATTACGACCTTAAGAAAAACAAAAAACTTTAGCTACTTTTGCATCTGAACTATTAACCCTTAAAGACCATGAAACATTATTCTATTTTAGTCCACTTATTACTGTGGGCTGTTTCCACCTCATTATCAGCACAAAATCTCTTCCCCACTCCGGCAAACTACCAAAGGAATAAGGGTGAATTTATTATTACGAAGGCTACTAAAACTTACGGAAATCAAACGTATGCCGACAAAATAGCCTCACAAACCTCTTCTAATTTAACACAATCTAATGAAAATGCTGTAGCAAACGTTATCGCTTTTTTCATAGAACCACAACTGAAACTGGCAGAAGAAGGATATACCCTGCAAGTGAAAACAGATAGCATTATACTGAAAGCCGCTACCGAAGCCGGGCTTTTTCACGCCAAAGAATCCTTATTACAATTGTCGCGTTTCGGAAATGGAAAGGTAAAGTGTTGCACTATCAATGATGCCCCCCGTTATCAGTGGCGTGGTTTCATGCTGGATGAAAGCCGTCACTTCTTCGGCAAAGAAAAAGTGAAGCAATATCTGGACATCATGGCTTCGCTCCGTCTGAATGTATTCCACTGGCATCTGACCGATGAACCGGGATGGAGAATCGAAATAAAAAAATATCCCAAACTGACTCAGATAGGTGCCGTCGGTAATTATCATGACCCGAAAGCACCTGCCACATTCTATACCCAGGAAGATATAAAAGAAATAGTAGCTTATGCCGCTGAACGACAAATTATGGTAGTTCCTGAATTTGACATGCCCGGCCATGCCACTGCTGTATGCCGCGCTTATCCTGAATATTCGGGAGGCGGTGAAGGCCGTTGGCAACATTTCACTTTCCACCCTTGCCGGGAAGGAACTTACCGGTTTATCAGTGACGTACTGGATGAAATCGTGAGCCTGTTTCCTTCTCCTTATATACATATAGGTGGTGATGAGGTACACTACGGCAATCAAAGTTGGTTTACCGATCCTGAAATTCAGAACTTTATTAAAGAAAAAAAATTAGTAGACGAGAAAGGACTGGAACATTACTTCCTCCGCCGCGCTGCAGACATCGTAGCTTCAAAAGGAAAAACCATGATTGGTTGGGATGAAATAATTGATGCCGGTATCTCACCCCGCAAAGCGGTAGTAATGTGGTGGAGGCACGACCGCCAACACCAGCTGGTAAAAGCCTTGGAAAATGGTTATCGGGTCATATTGACGCCACGTCGTCCCATGTATGCTGATTTCACCCAGTTCGGTGCCCACAAAGTGGGACGCCAATGGGCAGGATATAACACCATAGAAAACTTATATAACTTCCCCGAGCCGATATCCCATTTGATGAAAGGATATGAAAACCAAGTCATGGGTATGCAAATGTCTTTATGGACAGAAAGAGTAGCCGACTTCAAACGATTGGATTTTATGGTCTTCCCACGCCTGATAGCTTTGGCAGAAGCAGCTTGGACACCTGAAAAAGCAAAAGAATGCAGCATGTTTATGCAGCGTCTGCCCTACTTCCTGAAATACCTGGATAGTATGGATATCTATTACTTCAATCCCCTAAACCCGACTGAACGTGAAGAGCCCGGGGCTCCCGAAAAAGAGGATGTACTACAAAACGGATAACCGGCTTTCATCATAACTTCTATCATTTTGCATATAAAAGTGTGTCAAAACGCTGATAATACTGTCATTCTGAACTTTGCGAAGAATCTGCAAACATAAAGTAGATGTAAACAGCTCCTTCACTTTGTTCAGAATGACAAAATGATACACCATTTTAGTTTTGGCACATTTCCCATAACATTCAGCAGACAGCATTCGGAAAAAATGAAGTACACATAAGTTCACTCCCTACTGCAAAACAAATCTCTTAAGTAAACTGAAAATTGATAATCAATATAGCAAATATTTAATCAAAAAGCAGTAATTTTGCACCGCAACAACCAGTAAAAGAAAGACAACATGTCAAAAATGAGATTTTTTGCTCTTCAAGAACTTGCCAACCGACGCCCTGTCAAGGTTGACTATCCTTCTGAGAAGTTATCTGATTACTACGGCGACCACGTTTTCGACCGTAAGAAAATGCAGGAATATCTGCCCAGTGAGGCATATAAAGCAGTTATAAACGCGATTGAAAAAGGAACTCCCATCAACCGGGAAATGGCTGATATGATAGCCAACGGTATGAAAAACTGGGCAAAAACCTTCAACGTTACTCACTACACCCATTGGTTCCAACCCCTGACAGACGGAACAGCCGAAAAGCACGACGGCTTTATCGAATTCGGTGATGACGGCGATGTAATAGAACGCTTCTCCGGCAAACTGCTCATCCAGCAAGAACCTGACGCCTCATCTTTCCCTAATGGCGGAATCCGAAATACATTCGAAGCACGCGGCTATACGGCATGGGACGTTTCTTCTCCTGCTTTTATTGTAGACAGCACATTGTGTATCCCCACTATTTTCATATCCTATACAGGCGAAGCACTTGACTATAAAACACCTTTGCTGAAAGCACTCGGTGCAGTGGACAAAGCAGCAACCGAAGTTTGCAAGATGTTTGACCCGAATGTAAAACGCGTGTATGCAAATCTGGGTTGGGAACAAGAATATTTTCTGGTAGACACCGTACTTTATAACGCACGCCCCGACTTGTGTCTCACCGGCCGCACCCTGATGGGACATTCTTCTGCCAAAGACCAACAGTTGGATGACCACTATTTCGGCTCCATACCTTCCCGTGTCACCAATTTCATGAAAGAATTGGAATTGGAATGTCACCGTTTGGGTATCCCGGCCAAAACACGTCACAATGAAGTTGCCCCCAATCAGTTCGAACTGGCCCCGATTTTTGAGGATGTCAATTTGGCAAACGATCATAATCAATTGGTTATGGATTTAATGAAACGCATCGCCGCCAAACATAATTTCACTGTACTACTTCACGAAAAACCATTTAAAGGAGTTAACGGTTCGGGTAAACATAACAATTGGTCGCTCTGCACCGATACCGGCATCAATTTATTCTCTCCGGCAAAAACTGCCGAAGGAAATATGTTGTTTCTCACCTTTATCGTTAATGTGCTGATGATGGTATACAAAAACCAGGACTTGCTCCGCGCTTCCATTGTAAGTGCCGGTAACAGCCACCGTTTAGGAGCCAATGAAGCTCCCCCTGCCATCCTGTCCATTTTCTTGGGACGCCATTTATCCCACATGTTGGACGAAGTAGTGGCACGCCTGAGCGATGCCAAACTTACTCCCGATGAAAAGAAGGCATTACAGTTAGGTATCAGTCGTATCCCTGCCATCTTGCAAGACAATACCGACCGCAACCGTACCTCCCCCTTTGCTTTCACCGGAAACCGCTTCGAATTCCGTGCTGCAGGCTCTTCTGCCAACTGTGCTGCCTCCATGATTGTCATCAATGCAGCCATGGCTCACCAACTGAACGAATTCAAGGCACAAATAGACCGACTAGTGTCTGATGGAATGGAACAGGAAGAAGCATTATATAAAGTATTGAAAGAAACTATTATTGCTTCTCAAAACATCCGCTTTGAAGGCGATGGTTATTCAGATGAATGGAAAGATGAAGCAGCCCGTCGCGGACTGACCAACATTTGCCATGTGCCCGAAGCCATCATGAAATTCAACGACCCGCAATCACGTTCGGTATTGATTGGCGAAAAAATATTCAACGAAAATGAATTAAATTGCCGTATCGAAGTAGAACTCGAAAAATTTACCAAGAAAGTACAGATTGAGAGTCGTGTGTTAGGCGACCTTGCCATTAACCATATCGTCCCCACAGCAGTAATATATCAAAACAGATTATTAGAAAACCTACGTGGACTGAAAGAGATATTCTCTACCGAAGAATACGAAGAAATGACAGCCGACCGCAAAGATTTGGTACGTGAAATCCAACGCCGCATCCTCTCTATCAAAAAAGCCGTACATGATATGACCGAAGCCCGCAAGGTAGCCAATCACCTCGGCAGTCAGGTTGAAAAGGCATTCAGCTATGAAGAAAAAGTCCGTCCCTACCTTGAAGAAATTCGGGAACACATTGACAGTTTGGAACTCGAAATCGATGACGAAATCTGGCCATTGCCTAAATATCGCGAATTATTATTCACGAAATAAAGTAAAAGGGAGAGCAATCTCCCTTTTTCCGTTATTTTTCTAAGCTAAATTTCTTCTTTCATTATTTTCTTTCTATATTTGTGTTCTATAACACGGTTTTATAGCACACCTATGGTAAAAAAAGAATTATCAGAAACAGAGATTGCCGAAAGTATACCTGATTTGTGGCAACCTTTAACTCAAGAACAAAGAGAGTTCTTGGCTCAGAATTTTACAATACAAAAATATAAAAAGAATGAAACCATTTATTGTGAGGGAGAAACTCCCATGCACTTGATGTGCCTCCTAAGTGGTAAGGTAAAAATTTACAAAGAAGGTGTAGGCGGACGTAGCCAGATTATACGGGTTTTAAAAACAAAAGAATATTTTGCTTACCGCGCTTATTTTGCCGAGGGCAATTTTGTTACGGCAGCATCTGCGTTCGAACCGTGTACTATCTGCCTAATCCCCATGCCGGCCATCATGAAATTAGTGAAAGCAAATGCTGAATTAGCATTGTTTTTTATCCGCCAGCTCTCAATTGATTTGGGCATCTCAGACGAAAGGACAGTCAACTTAACCCAGAAACATATCCGTGGCCGTTTGGCCGAATCGCTTCTTTTCTTGAAAGAAACCTATGGATTGGAAGAGGATGAATCTACATTGAGTATTTATCTTTCACGCGAAGACTTAGCTAATTTATCTAATATGACAACATCGAATGCTATTCGCACACTTTCCAACTTCGCTACTGAAAAATTAATCACAATCGACGGTAGAAAGATAAAAATCATAGATGAGGAAAAGTTGAAAAAGATTAGTAAGATAGGATAAAATTTCCTGCTTCCTTCTTTTTATTTAATATCATTGCACTCTCATCACTGTAAGGGGGATGTGGTAATTATCCACTACCTTCTGATTTAGGGTCCCCCTCCTACAGAAACAATCGCTTTCACACAGAATCTCTACAGACAGGAGCTTTCAATTCCCATTATGTGTGAAAGGAACCACACCTTTACCGGCTTGCCGACATAATGTCATCTTTCGGGTCAGCTGACACTATACCCTCCGATTTCCAAGCTCTGCATACGTTTTGAACTCTCTAAGTCGTTTCATTAACCGGACTAAACGTTTTCCTCCTTTCGGTTATGCCTGTCTGTCAGTCGAACTACTACAGTCTTCCACCGTGGACTGTATAGTCCGTTGCCGTAGACTGTACAGTCCATTGTAGCAGACTGTACAGTCCGCTGTCGGAGACTGTAATAATCTTCCGTTTAAAAGACCTTGGCCGACCCTAAGAAACGGCTTACTCTTCCCTTCGTTTACGATACGCTATAAGGAAATAAAACAGTGATTTAAATCCCCAAGAAAACAATGCGGCTCCATCTTTCCCCAATAGGACCGGACCGTCACGGAAAGCACTACGACCTTTTAAAAGCCGCAAAACCTTAGGGCACTACTCTGAAAATACACAGAGCTTTCATTGCCATACTGCAACCGGAACTTTCAGAGTATCCTCATATTAACTTCCCGATGTTTGTGAAACTCCCCCTCCCTTCTGCACAAAATAAAAATCTCTTCCACCAAAAAACAATTTTCTTTTTCGGCTGTTCTTATCATAAAACCAAAACCAAAAAACTATGAGCAAAGGTAAATTATGGGGAATAATCCTCTTTATATTAATAGTACTGGGATTCGGCATCTGGCTGTACACTAGTTCTAATGTAAAAAAAGATGTAGACAAGGAAGGCATAGAAATATTAGATGATATGACTATCCCTGCCGTAAACTAAATAATAAACACTAACTTAAACTTTTTCATTATGGCTAAAGAAACAGTAAATATCCTAAAGGATAAAATTGACATCGTAGAGTTATTGGCTCAACTAAATGCAGCCTTGTCTGAAGAATGGTTGGCTTTCTATCAGTATTGGGTAGGTTCTTTTGTAGTAGAAGGTGCCATGCGCGGCGACGTACAACGCGAATTCCAAGAACATGCTGCCGAAGAATATAACCATGCAAAACTATTAGCCGACCGCATTATCGAGCTGGAAGGTGTGCCCGTGCTCGACCCGAAACAGTGGTTCGACCTTGCACGTTGCAAGTACGACGCTCCCGTAGATTTCGGTTCGGAAGTCTTATTGAAACAGAATGTCGAATCAGAGCGTTGCGCTATCTACCGCTATCAGCAAATTGCCGAATTCACCAACGGAATTGATTTCACTACCTGTGACATTGCCAAACATATCATGGCTGAAGAAGAAGACCACGAACAAGATTTGCAGGATTATTTGAATGATATTGCCCGTATGAAAGCATATATCTTAAAAAAATAGCCACATCTGCCAATGTGCTTCCCATAGATACAGGAAGAGAAGAAAGGGATGTGTCAAAACTAAAATAGTCTATCAATCGTAAACTGTAGGAGTAGGGTTTGCCTGCCCGAACCGGCAGTCATGCCCTTGGGAGTAATATACAAACAAGCTGTTTTTCGGACGAGCGAATCGCGCCCCTACCAACAAAATGACAGCATTATCAACGTTTAGACACAACCCCTTCATTGTATCATTTCATCACCTTTATAAAGCTTGACGAATACGAATCAACTTAGTCAACAATCCTTCCAGCAAATCAAGCTTTAACATATTAGCTCCATCGCTTTTTGCAACGGTGGGGTCTTCATGTGTTTCCATAAACAGACCATCTACCCCCACTGCTACTCCCGCTTTGGCAATCGTCTCTATCAATTGAGGCATACCACCGGTCACTCCACTGGTTTGATTGGGTTGCTGCAACGAATGAGTCACATCAAGAATCACAGGATGTCCGAAAGACTTCATCTCAGGGATACCACGATAATCCACCAACAAGTCCTGATAACCAAATGTAGTACCGCGTTCGGTCAGCATCACTTGGTCATTACCGGCTTCCACCACTTTATCGGCTGCAAAGCGCATGGCACCGGGAGAGAGGAACTGTCCCTTCTTTATATTAACAATCTTTCCGGTCTGTGCTGCTGCAACCAATAAATCGGTCTGACGACAAAGGAATGCCGGAATCTGAAGTACATCCACATATTCGGCTGCCATTGCCGCTTCTTCGGCAGAATGAATATCGGTCACTACAGGAACATCAAAGGTCCGGCTCACTTTCTGTAAAACTTTCAACGCTTTTTCGTCACCGATGCCTGTAAAAGAATCCAGACGTGAACGGTTCGCCTTACGATAGGAACCTTTAAAAACGTATGGAATGTTAAGTTTATCAGTCAGCTTCACTACATGCTCGGCTATACGGAGAGCCATTTCCTCACCTTCTATCACACATGGACCGGCCAACAGAAAGAAATTGTCACTCTTCTTTAAATCTGAAATTGTTATCATATTTATTTCTATACTTTGAGAAATTATTCATCTTACATCATTGCCCTATCAATTAGGAATGATCAATGTAATAGCTTCCGGCATAATAGACACTTCCAAGGGAAAATGCCTGTCCAAAATTCGTCCATCCAGACTAACGGAAGCATTCTGCGCACGCAGAATCTTAACTTTACGCGTACGATATGGTTTCACCATTTTATGATTCAGAATTCGTCCCTTCAGTAGCATTCGTAGCCCTGAAAGCAACTGCAACAATTCGGGACGGTATATAACAGATACATCAAGCCAGCCATTATAAGGAACCGCACTCGGAGTAAGACCATAGCCACGGGCACTACCTACACAAACAGTCATAATACGACCACGGATATGTTCATCATTGACACGCAAATGCATACGATAAAGCTTACGCTCAAACAACAATAAAAACATGGAAGCAGCAAATGAAAGTTCGCGAATTCCCCAAAAGCGACGAGTTCCATCTGAGATTTGCACTATGCGGGCCCCCAACCCAATGTAAATGGCATTAATGAAATAACGATTAGTATGCTGTTCACCATCAAAAAAGTTACAACACCCCACATCAATCTTTCTCAGACGACGATTGATAACCCAGTCCACCGCCTGCTTATAATTATCTTCATCCAATCCCCAATATTTGGCAAAATCATTGCCTATGCCATTGGGAATAATCCCCAAAGCAATATTCTCCTTGTCTTCGGCTGAAGAACTCATAATACCATTGACAGCGTCATTGATAGCACCGTCTCCACCCACCACTACAATGGTTCGATAACCGTTATTGGCCAATGTCCGCGCCAACCGCTCCACAGAGCCGAACCCCTCCGACTGAACATAATCAAATACGACTTTACGGCTTTCCATATAGTCTCGTATCTCATTCCATCTCTTTTGAGTCTTCCGGCTACCGGCTTTCGGATTATATATGATTCCCCACCTGCTTGGTTCTACGGCCATAATATCTAACTTTTAGTATCCAACAAATTCATTATCTTCTCAACTTTCTCTTCCGTGGACATCCGGGCATCCAACCAATGAATGGTAAATCCCCTACGTTCCATTCCACGAAACCATGTCATCTGCCTCTTGGCAAACTGATGAATGGCGGTTTCTAGCTGACGGAACATATCATCGAAAGAGAGCACTCCGGTGGCATATAAAGTCAGGTACTTATATTCCAAACCGTAGTATATCAAGTCTTCGGAAGCAATCCCTCCTTCCAACAAGGCTTTTACCTCGTCCACCATTCCCTCGTCAAGGCGTTGCTTCAACCGACGGGTAATCTTCTGCCGACGTAATTCTCTATCAATATCCACTCCTATTATCAAGCTATTCAACACAGGGAACTCCCTGTACTCAGGCGGTTGCTGCTTGTAATATTCTTCAATTTCAATAGCACGGATAGCCCGCTTCACAGTATCCACATCAGTAGAATTATGCAATTTCTTGTAGGTTGACAGCATTTGCGTCAGCTCTTCCAAAGACTTATCAGCCAATGAAGTACGTAATTGGGGATTTTCAGGAACCGGCAGCAACCTGTATCCTTTCAGCACAGACTCCAGATACATACCCGTGCCACCACATAAAACCGGTAATTTACCTTTTTGTTTAACTTTATTATATGCCGCAAGAAAATCTCGCTGATATTCGAATACATTATATTTATACCCGGGGTCTACAATATCAATCAGATGATAAGGCACTTGATGACCGTTTACGACATAATCAGCCAAGTCTTTCCCTGTTCCGAGATCCATCCGGCGATATATCTGTCGGCTATCTCCGCTAATAATTTCAGTGTCGAGCTTGTATGCTAATGCAACCGCCAATGGGGTTTTTCCCGAGGCAGTAGGGCCCAATATCGTTATCAAATCATAATTTACCATCTAAAAAATAGTTCTGCCACTGTTTCTCTTAATCCAAAACAGCTTTTCGGTTAATAATTGCACAAAGATAACGAATTTGTGTAATCTACAACCAAGAAAAGGAATAAAAGTCACAGAATTACTTGTCAGATACAGCTTGTTGCAGAGTTTTCCACGTTTCCATACTTAATATCTTCACAAACCGGATATTATTACTTCCCTCCTTTGCCCAATTACATATTTGAATGGAGCGTTTCTCAGAATCGGGATGCGTACTCACCCACTCGGTCAATGAAGGCAACTCCTCCTCTTTAGATAGCCTGAACAAAAATTCACCAAAAGGTTCCGGATTTATTCCTGATTGTAAAAGATAGAAAACGGCTGTCTTATCGGCCTCACTTTCCAATGTACGGTCATAGGCAGTAGAAGAAAGAAGCTTGGCAGTACTTCTCAACACTTCTCCGCTTTGTCCCCCCGATGCCATACCCACTAAAGCCGAAAGTCCTACTTCCTTCACTAACTTCTTCATGATATGACCTTTCTGCATATGAGCTATCTCATGAGCCATCACCCCACATAATTCTTCCTGATTTTCGCATTTAGCAATAAGCGAAGTAAAAACAACAAGATGATTATCAGGAAATGCAAAAGCATTTACTTCATTACTTTGTACAACGTGCAATTTTATTTTATCACGTTCTATATCATTGGCCTCACACAAATGTGACAACAACGAATCCAATGGAGCAAGAACTGTGTCCGACTCCAGAAAAACAGCAGATCCGGAGTACAAATCCCAATACATATCTCCCAGTTTCTCCTCGATAACTGTCTCACGCAAATCAAAAACCGAAAGCCAGTCTACACGCGAAAAAGAGAATAACACAATTAAAAACAACATTGCCGATACAATCGACTGCAAAAATATTTTCTTTATCATGGCTTACAAATCAAATCTGTCAAACCTCCGTAAACATACCACTCTATCTGTTTGCCCTTTCTCACTTGTACGGCAGAAACCACCGTAGCAACCAAATCTACAACATTAAAAAGTACAACGGTAAACAGGTAAGCGAAATAAAAAGAAGTAAGTTCCACATCTCCAAAAAGCAAACCGACCGTCCACCAAAACAACACACTATTAGTACAGAATAAAGGAAGCTGAGATACCAATGCCTGTGTGCAATGCCAGCGCACAAAATACGTCCGATGCCTATTGGCTAAATAAAAAACAGCTGTTGCCAGCAAGTTTATAATAGGAAAAGGTAATCCGGCCATCACAGCCAATAATGACATTAGATAACTGTTTGAGGCAGCCTCCAATTCATGTTCTGCGGGTTTATAGTATATCATAAGCCTTTATAAATATTCCAACACCAATTAATTAATACAAGAAAAAGGAAAATAATGAAGATGCGTTTTCGGATAAAAATCCGTCCAACCCATAAATAAAAACGAAAAAAAGAATCTTTTCCCTTAATGATATCCAATAAAATCCACCCAGGAACCAGCAACATCAATACTGCCAGTAAGACACCATTCGGGTTAAGTAGTAATGATTCCTTCCAATGCCCTTGACAGAGTGCTATGAGAGCCCGTGTAGAACCACACGCAGGACAAGGAATATGGAAAAACTGCTTAAATAAGCATCCTCTCCACACTCCTTCTTCTGCATGCATGGACGAAGCAGCAAGCCATACATACCCGGCAGCACAAGCAACAACCGAAAGCATGTACAGACCCTTTTTCGTCATTAAAGTACCATTTGAAGTTTTTGCATATTTTTGTCGCGGGCAGCTCCCATGATAAGGAACCAGTCTACAATAGTCCAAATACCAAAACCACCGCAAGTAATTAACTTAGCAATTCCCAATCCTGTATCTCCGATAAAGAAGCGGTCAATACCCAACGAACCGGCAAACAGAGAGATAATCAAGCAGATGGTGGGATCTTTAAACTGCATAACCTGCAACATTGACCATTTTGAATCGTCAGCAGCAAGCAACATGTCTCTGATTGCTGCTACTTGATAATCGGGAAAGAACTTTCCGTTTGCCATTATAAAGGCATCTACTTTTTGTGCATCCATAACTTCTATTTGTTTAATAATATTCATCGAATAGCACAAAGATATAATTATATTTAATATATGCCACATCTTTTCACAATAAATTGCAGATGAGACATAAAAAAGCCGTCCAAATTACTTTGGACGGCTTTTATTATATGGATTATAAACTGATTAGCAGTTTACAGAAGCCATGTGAGCGATCAAATCCAACACTTTGTTAGAGTAACCGATTTCGTTGTCATACCAAGAAACCACTTTAACGAAAGTATCAGTCAAAGCGATACCGGCCTTAGCATCGAAGATAGAAGTACGAGTATCACCCAAGAAGTCAGAAGAAACAACTGCATCTTCAGTGTAACCCAATACACCTGCCAATTCGCCTTCAGAAGCTTCTTTCATAGCTGCACAGATTTCAGCGTATGTAGCCGGTTTAGCCAAGTTAACTGTCAAGTCAACTACAGAAACATCCAAAGTCGGAACACGCATTGACATACCAGTCAATTTACCGTTCAATTCAGGAATAACTTTACCTACAGCTTTAGCAGCACCAGTAGATGAAGGGATAATGTTGCCAGAAGCAGCACGACCACCTCTCCAGTCTTTCATAGAAGGACCGTCAACTGTTTTCTGAGTAGCTGTTGTAGAGTGAACTGTAGTCATCAAACCGTCAGTAATACCCCATTTGTCATTCAATACCTTAGCGATAGGAGCCAAACAGTTAGTAGTACAAGAAGCATTAGAAACGAACTGAGTACCTTTAACATAAGTCTTTTCGTTTACACCGCAAACGAACATCGGAGTATCATCTTTAGAAGGAGCTGACATAACTACATATTTAGCACCAGCTTCGATATGAGCCTGAGCTTTTTCTTTAGTCAAGAACAAACCAGTAGATTCAACTACGTATTCAGCACCGATTGCATCCCACTTCAAGTCAGCCGGATTTCTTTCAGCTGTTACGCGGATTGCATTGCCGTTCACGATCAATTTGCTATTTTCTACGTCAGCTTCGATAGTACCGTCAAATTGTCCGTGCATAGTGTCATACTTCAACATATATGCTAAGTAATCAACCGGGCAAAGGTCATTGATACCTACGATCTGAATATCGTTTCTTTTCTGAGCTGCACGGAATACAAAACGGCCGATACGACCAAATCCGTTAATACCTACTTTAATCATTTTGTTTAAATTTTAAAGGTTTTATAATATAGCTTTTAAACACTCTACGTTGGAATGTTGTTAAACGTTTAGTATTTATTTCCTAAACGCGGTGCAAAAATAAGAATTTGTTTTTATATTCGCACATAAATTCATATTAAAATAAAAAAAAATGGGAAAAAGTAGCTTTTTGCAAGATTTTAAAGCATTCGCAATGCGCGGAAACGTCATTGACATGGCAGTCGGTGTCATCATCGGTGGTGCCTTCGGTAAAATAGTATCTTCCATTGTAGCCGATGTTATCATGCCTCCCATCGGATTACTGGTCGGAGGCGTAAACTTTACAGATTTGAAACTACAATTAAAGCCTGCCGAAGTGGTTGACGGTGTAGAGAAAGCCGCTGTAACCCTCAATTATGGTAATTTCCTCCAAGCCACGTTTGATTTCATCATCATCGCTTTCTCTATATTTTTATTTATCAGATTACTTGCCCGCCTGAACCGCAAGAAAGAAGAAGTTCCGGCTTCTCCTGCAGCACCTCCTGCCCCAAGTAAAGAAGAAGTGCTGTTAACCGAAATCCGCGATTTACTGAAAGAACAGGCAGACAAGAAATAACAGGAAGATTTTAGAATAGAAAAGGAAGGGGATTTTTACACATTCGTATGTGTGGGCCTATTTTATATATGTGTAGCTTCACGCTTACAAACGTGTAAGACGATGTTTTTCATGTCATTGTTACCAGTTCGGCAACTGCAATTGCCGGATTAGCCAATCCCGTTTTTGCTTTATTGTAAAGGCAAGATGAAGCTACAGCATATCAAAGCATGAAGTTTTTTACGCTCATCTACAAAAATGCCTCTACGGTATGACGGTTTTATAGTTTTTCTGAGTATCTTTGCGGCACGAAAACATTTACATATCATAATAATATGCAAGAAAAAATCATTATTCTCGATTTCGGCTCACAGACCACACAGCTCATCGGCCGTCGTGTCCGCGAACTGAATATGTATTGCGAGATTGTGCCCTACAACAAGTTTCCTCATGATGATCCCTCGGTTATCGGTGTCATCCTGTCAGGAAGCCCTTTCTCTGTTTACGATGAAAGCGCATTTAAAGTTGACTTAAGCAATATTCGTGGAAAATATCCCATTTTGGGTATCTGCTATGGCGCACAGTTTATGGCATACAGTAATGGCGGAAAAGTAGAACCGGCCGGTACACGTGAATACGGACGTGCCCATCTCTCTACTTTCGAACATGAGAACCCCTTATTGAAAGGTATCCGCGAACAGTCTCAGGTATGGATGAGCCACGGAGATACTATCACAGCTATCCCCGAAAACTTTAAAATCATCGCTTCAACAGATAAAGTCGCTATCGCTGCTTATCAAGTAAAAGGAGAAAAAGTATGGGGCGTACAGTTCCATCCGGAAGTATTCCACAGTGAAGACGGTACCCGGTTATTGAAAAACTTCGTAGTAGATATCTGCGGTGGCAAGCAAGACTGGAGTGCAAGTTCATTTGTTGACACCACTGTGGCAGCTCTGAAAGAGCAAGTGGGTAACGACCGCGTTATTCTTGGCTTAAGCGGAGGTGTAGATTCATCTGTTGCAGCTGTATTATTGCACCGTGCCATTGGCAAGAACCTGACTTGTATCTTTGTTGACCACGGCTTATTACGCAAGAATGAGTTTAAAAACGTAATGCACGACTACGAATGTTTGGGATTGAACGTAATTGGTGTAGATGCCAGCGACAAGTTCTTTAAAGACTTGGAAGGCGTGACTGACCCTGAACAAAAGCGTAAAATTATTGGCCGTGACTTTGTAGAAGTATTCAATGCCGAAGCACATAAAATAACCGACGCCAAATGGTTGGCACAAGGCACTATCTACCCTGACCGCATTGAAAGTCTGAACATCACGGGAAAGACAATCAAAAGCCATCACAACGTAGGTGGTCTGCCCGAAGAAATGCACCTTAGTTTATGCGAACCTTTACAATGGCTTTTTAAAGATGAAGTACGCCGTGTAGGTCGTGAATTAGGCATACCCGAACATCTGATTACCCGTCATCCGTTCCCCGGCCCGGGTCTAGCTGTACGTATCTTAGGCGATATCACCCGTGAAAAGGTACGCATCCTGCAAGATGCAGACGACATCTTTATCCAAGGTTTGCGCGACTGGATGGTAAAAGATGCCACGGGCAATGATATTGCTCTTTACCACCAAGTGTGGCAGGCAGGCGCCATCCTGTTACCTGTACAAAGCGTAGGGGTAATGGGCGATGAACGTACTTACGAACGTGCTGTGGCTCTGCGTGCCGTAACCAGTACCGATGCCATGACTGCCGACTGGGCTCATCTTCCTTATGAATTTATGGCTAAGGTTTCAAATGATATCATTAATAAGGTAAAAGGCGTAAACCGCGTTTGCTATGATATCTCATCCAAACCACCCGCCACAATTGAATGGGAATAACCTAAATATACTCACTGTAGGGAGGAAACTTCCTGTTCCTTCCTACAGCGAATGATTAAAATCTCTCAATAAACTATGGCAGATAATTATATAGAAAGACAGTTCGAACAATATCAAGCTAAAAAGGCCGCTTGGCAAAAGCCTCTCAAACATACTTCCAAGAAGACAAATTCCAAAAGAGTTTTTATAACCGGAGGAGCCAACGGCATTGGCAAAGCCATTGTAAAAGCATTTCGACAGAAAAATTATCCGGTAGCATTCTGCGATAAAGATGAAACTTCAGGACTGCAAACTGCCAAAGAAACAGGAGCTGCATTCTATCTTGTAGACATACAGAATAAAGAAGCTCTGGAAAATTGTATGCTAAAAATCATCAAAAGATGGGGAGATATAGATATCTTAATCAATAATGCAGGAGTGAGTCTCTTTTCTGACCTCACCGAAACAAGTGTAGAAGACTTTGACCAAATCTTATCCATCAATCTCCGACCGGTGTTTATAACCTCAAGACTTCTTGCCATCCACCGCAAAGCTCAAGATTCTCCGCAACATTATGGCAGAATCATCAATATCTGTTCCACGCGCCATTTAATGAGTGAACCGGGAAGTGAGGGTTATGCCGCCTCTAAAGGAGGAATTTATTCACTCACCCATGCACTTGCCTTATCGCTTGCCAAGCAACATATAACTGTCAACTCCATCTCACCGGGATGGATACAAACACAAGAATATGAACTTCTCCGCCCCGAAGACCATACACAGCACCCTTCCGGCCGGGTGGGAAAACCGGAAGATATTGCCCGGATGTGCCTGTTCCTTTGCCAGGAAGAAAATGATTTCATCAATGGTGAAAACATAACAATTGATGGTGGAATGACCAAAAAGATGATTTATATAGAATAAATCATCTCTGCCTTTATCTGCATATTTCCTTTTCCATCGCCATTTTTTCCGGCTTCAGCACCTTCTTCCCTATTTAGTACTCGAATGCTTCTTACTTTTGTCTCAAACTTAAAAGACAAAATATGAAGATAAACGTACATTCCATGTTATTATTCAGCCTTGCCGCACTACTTTCTTCCTGTGCCACCGAAGGCAATGACAAAAAACAAGACTTTATTGTAAAGACAACACAAGCTGTCCCGGTTTTACATCAAGGAGAGAAAGAATTCTCCTTTATTGCCCAGCCTTTCCGCACTTCCGAATTATCCTTTCGGGTGGGCGGTCCCATTGACCGTTTCGATGTATATGCCGGTAACCGATACAAACAAGGCAGCATCATAGCCGAAATAGACCCGCGTGATTTCCGCATTCGTAAAGAACGTGCCGAAGCAATCTACCATCAGGCAAAAACAGAGTTTGAACGTATACAAAAGCTATATGATAAAGGAAACATCTCCGCAAGTACTTACGAAAAAGCAAAAGCAGACTATACCACTGCCAAAACAGCTTTCGATACCGCTTCATACGAACTGGAAGATACACGCCTTATCGCCCCATTCAACGGTTATGTAGGTGAGGTATATATAGAGAAATTTCAGGATGTGAAGGCTACGCAACCCGTCATTTCTTTTATTGATATCGACCAACTTAAACTGGAAATTTACGTCACTCAAGACATTGCTTATACAGCGCAAGCCATGGATACAATACAAGTACGATTTGACGCACAACCCGATAAGGTATATAAAGCACAGATAGCGGAAATTTCCAAAGGAACCACCCGCAACAATCTCTCCTATCTGTTAACTGCTTTACTCCCCAATAAAGAAGGAAAATTACTGGCAGGCATGTCCGGCAAAGCAAAATTGAATCATCCTTCGAAAACACCGGATATTACCAATGGAGTAGCCATCCCCCAAACGGCTCTTTGCCATCGTCCTACAGAAGGCGATTATCTGTGGGTAGTGGATGCCAACACCCAACAGGTGAACTTAAGAAAAGTAAAAAAAGGAGATTTGTTACCGGACGGATATGTAACCATTACCGAAGGTCTACGTCCCGATGAAACTGTAGCAACCAGCGGACTCCGCTTCTTGTCGGACGGAATGAAAATAAATGCAGATAACAAATAATATCAAAGAAGCAAACAGTTATGAAATTAGTTAAATACTTCCTGCAAAAGAAGTCAGTCACCCTCCTGCTATTGGTATTGATATTGGCGGGCGGCCTATTCTCCTACATCAAAATGGGAAAACTGGAAGACGCTCCTTTCACCATCAAACAGGCACTCGTACTGACTCCCTACCCCGGAGCATCTCCCTCCGAAGTACAATCTCAAGTAACCGATATCCTAGAAGAATCCATTCAGTCTTTGAGCGAACTCTATTATCTGAAAACAGAGAATCGCGCCGGGCTCTCCAAAATCACCGTCTATGTGAAAAAAGAAACCCGGGCAGACGAGATGCAACAACTATGGGACAAATTACGCCGCAAGGTAAACGATGTACAAAGTAAGCTTCCTGATGGAGCAGGACCTTCGGTCGTCAATGACGACTTTGGAGATGTATTGGGTGTTTTCTATGGGCTTACCGGAAATGGCCATACCTATCGGGAACTGGAAGACGAGGCTAAAATCATCAAGAATGAGCTTCTGAAAGTAAAAGATGTAGCTAAAGTGGAAATCTACGGAGTACAGACACCCACCATCGATGTATCTGTCAGCCCATCCGTCATGGCGCAAAGCGGAATTACCACTTCCGACATAGTCCGTGCATTCGAAGCACAGAACAAGGTGGTGGATGCCGGAGGAATTGATGCCGGACAGAACCGCCTACGCATCGAGTCAACCGGAAATTTCTATTCATTGGACGACATCAGAAACCTGACTATCGTTTCACGCTCAGGCGAACATTTCCGCCTCGCCGATATAGCACAAATAGAAGAAAGCTATCAAACACCTGCCAGCAACCTGATGCGCATCAATGACCAGCCGGCCATAGGCATTGCCATCTCTACCGTACCTACCGGAAATGTAGTGGATATGGCAAAAGCCGTGAAGGATCGGATTGATAAACTATCCCAATCCATGCCCGAAGGATATGAACTGACCTCCATCTATGACCAAGGATATGAATCAGACGTTGCCAATCAAGGCTTTATCTTGAACCTCATCATTTCCGTTCTAACCGTTATAGCCATTCTGTTATTTTTCATCGGATTCAAGAATGGTACTTTGATTGGCAGCGGACTGATTTTCTCCATCTTTGCCACGCTCATTGTCATGATGGCTTGCGGCATCGCGCTTCAGCGAATGTCACTTGCTGCCATCATTATCGCCATGGGAATGCTGGTGGACAATGCCATCGTCGTTTCAGACTCCGCCTTAATCAATATGGAACGCGGAATGCGGAAGCGTGTCGCCATCATGCGCGCCTGCTCAGCTACAGCTTTGCCCTTATTGGCGGCAACTGTCATCGCTATTCTTACCTTCCTCCCTATCTATTATTCACCACATATCACAGGTGAACTGCTATCTTCACTAGTCGTGGTTATCGGAGTGTCATTGATGTTCAGTTGGGTGTTCGCACTGACGCAGACTCCTTTCTTTATACAAGAATTTGTCCGTCGCCCGCGTCCCGAGGAATTGAAAGCCGCTTTATTCGACGGAAAATATTATAATCGTTTCCGCAACTCCCTGCACTGGGTACTCTGCCATCGATCGGTTACTATCGGTTCACTGGTAGTTATGCTGATACTTTCTGCCTGGAGTTTTAAATTTATACCTAAAGTTTTTGTACCTGCGCTAGACAAACAATACTTTACGGTAGATATGTGGTTACCCGAAGGAACAAACATCAATGAAACAGACCGCATGGCAAGCAACCTGGCAAACTATATCCGCGGACACGAAGAAACTGAAATGGTTTCTACCTACATAGGCCGCACTCCGCCCCGTTACTATCTGTCTAATGTAGCTTTCGGGCCTCAGTCCAACTATGCACAGATATTGGTAAAATGCAAGACCTCTCAAGAATCAAGAAAATTACATGCCTTGCTGCAAGACTCCATCCGTCAGCAATACCCCGAACCACTGATAAAAGTAAATAAGTTCGAGCTTAGCCCCCTGACGGAAGCGGTTATCGAAGCCCGCTTCTTAGGACCGGACCCCGCTGTACTGGATTCACTGACAGGAAAAGCAATCGAAATAATGCGTCGCAATCCTAAAGTCGCAGATGCCCGCAACGAATGGGGAAATATGTCCTTGATGATTCGCCCTGTCTACGACCCTGTAAAAGCCGGTGCACTGGGTATCACCAAAGCCCAGATGATGCAATCTGTCAAATCTGTCAGTGATGGAACTCCCATAGGAATTTATCGGGATAACGAAAAGAAAGTACCCGTATTGCTAAAATCAGAAGGAGTCCATATTACGGATGTCCAGTCTTTAGGTGATTTCCCTGTTTGGAACGGAGAGCATTCAGCACCTCTATCGCAAGTGACGGAAAAGATTGAAACCACTTGGGAGTTTCCACAGATACGCACATACAACCGCCAGTTGTCCATGGCAGCCATGTGTGGAGTGAAGCCGGGACACACCATGGCCGAAGTGCATGGAGAAATACGAGAAGAGATAGAAGCAATAGAATTGCCTGAAGGGTATAGTTTCTTTTGGGATGCCCAATACAAAGACCAAGGTGAAGCGATGCAGGCTATTGCCAAATTCTTTCCTCTGGCATTTTTAATGCTAGTAGTGATTCTGGTTGCATTATTCGGCAATTTCCGCCAACCGATCATTATTCTATGCATACTCCCATTGTCTCTTATCGGTGTTGCCGTAGGAATGTTACTCACAGGATTTGATTTCGGCTTCTTCCCCATTGCCGGATGGTTGGGACTACTGGGTATGATTATTAAAAATGTGATTGTACTGCTGGATGAGATAAATATACAACGTCGAAACGGAGTAGCTCCCTACACAGCCGTTGTAGAAGCCACAGTATCCAGAACACGTCCTGTATTGATGGCAGCTACCACTACAATTCTGGGAATGGTTCCTCTGTTGTTCGATATAGCATTCGGAGGTATGGCAGCCACCATTATTTTCGGATTGACATTCGCCACATTGTTGACATTATTTATAACACCAACACTGTATGCCATGTTTTATAAAATTAAGTAATCATGTTATCGAGGCTGTCCCAAAAGTTCAACTACTCAATCATTCCGTCATTCTGAACAATGTGAAGAATCTGAATACTTTCATTGTGTGTTTACAGATTCTCCGTTGTTCTCAGAATGACAAAGTAAAAAAATAGTGCAATATATCTTTTTCGGACAATCTCCTATGGTAAATATAACCCTCAAAATAGATATAACTCATGAAAAAAATTAATATACTGTTTATCTTTATTTTTAGTGTTCCGTCCGCTACTTTCGCCCAACAAAGTGATTTATTGGAAAAGTACAGGTCGATGGCTGTGGAATACAACCACGACCTGAAGGCGGCGGATAAACACATTTCTGCAAGTATCGAATTGGAAAAAGCCGCCCAAAAGGATTTACGTCCCAAGTTATCGGGTGACGCCAACTTTCAATATACCGGTAATCCTATCCGGCTCACTCTAAACCTGCCCAGCATGCAGAATCCATTGACTTTCGAAGGAAAAGACATGAAATATGGCACTTCCCTCACGTTGCTACAACCGGTCTATACAGGCGGTCGGCTGCTGGAAACCATCCGAATGGCAAAACATCAACATAGTCTGGCAGCACATCAGGCGGAATATTTCCGTTCCGCCGTGTGCTACCAAACTGATATGCAATATTGGAACACCGTGGCCCGTGCCGAACTATTACAGGTTGCCACCGACTATCGAAATTCCATTGCTTCGCTCGCCAAAACCATCCGTGAACGAGTAGAAGCAGGCTTGGTAGACCCGCAAGATCTACTCATGGCAGAAGTAAAGCTAAATGAAGCAGAATACCAATTGCTTCAGGCAAAAAGCAATCTTGAAACCGGAAGAATGGCACTCAACTCACTGATTGGCATGGAACTCAATAAAACAACAGAAGTGGAAGACAGCATTCCTTCCATAGTTATGAATGAAGAATTATGGAACTTGGATGGATGCAACCGACCGGAATTAAAAATGGCATACGACCAAATCAACATTGCCAAAAGTTCAAAGAAACTGACAGACTCAAAATATAAGCCGCAACTTTATGTCGGTATAGAGGGTAGTTATTCCTCGCCCGGGTATAACTTCAAATCCGACCTCGACCCTAATTATGCTGTTTATGCCAAACTGTCGGTTCCTATTTTCGAATGGGGAAAACGGCGCAATGAGAAACAGGCATCTTCTTTCCAAGTCGGTGCAGCTACTGATAATCTCCATCAAGTAAGTGACCATGTAAACCTGGAAGTCCAGACAGCCCGTGTATCATTATCTCAAGCAATGGAACAGGTACAATTAACCGGAAACTCATTGGACAAAGCTCGCGAAAACGAACGTATGGCATTGGAAAGATATGCGGAAGGAAAAGTGTCGGTAGTGGAAGTAATAGAGGCCCAAAACTATCGGCAAGTCTCACAAACCAATTATGTACAAGCTAAAGTTTCCGCACAAGGACACTATTCCGCATTACTGAAGGCATTGAACAGATACTAAAAAAGAGGACTGCTGAAAAAGGTGGAAGAATCTTTTAAAAAGACCTTGAGGTTTTCAAAAAAGACCTTGAGGTTTTTTAAAAAGCCGGAAGAGTTTTCAAAAAAGACCTTGATCTTTTTCCGGAGAAACAATGGCAACAACAAATCCTTCCTCTTTTTTTTATTATAACGGTTATTACCCTGAAATAACAGATGGCATATCATAAGTTTAACTTATTACTTCATGACAACATGCACATTTCACACCAAATCACTGTAAAACAATACATTACCCTCATATTATGTGTGAAACATGTTTTTGTTTATCTGTATCTCCGGTGTCATCTCCTAATTTTATCCCTCTTTACTCTATATTATTCTGTAAAATATTGTAGCTTTGTTCACATGAAATGGAATGTTGTACTATATGGTCTTCTGTTTTCCGGATTAGGAGTTTTTTCCTATCTCCTGCTGGCTAATTATTCTGAGTTACCCCCTCAGGTGTCAGATATACTCTATTCTAAAGGAGCTTTTATCTTTTTTATCTCCGCTTTCAATATCCTCGGTTATTCCACCCTGCGACTCAGTTCATGGTTAAACAACCAGTACGCACTGAACCTTCGCAAACGTTGGAAAATCATCACTATCTATATAGCTGTAACTCTTCTATTCTTTTTACTCAATTACAGTTTATTGATTATCGGAAAGCTTTTAGTGGGTTCCTATAATATCTTTATCTTCCCTAACGGTGGCTGGCGCATCCTCATTTTGGTGTGGCTGGTAGAATTAGTAATCGTAGGGTTACTTCTCTCCAATCGCTCCATTCAAAACACATTGAAACTGCAACAGGAGGCTGCCGAACTGCAAAAGGAAAACAACACAGCCCGTTATGCTGCCTTGCAAAACCAACTCAATCCGCACTTTCTATTCAACAGCCTCAACACACTGATTGCCGAGATAGAATACAATCCAAGCAACGCTGTCCGTTTCACCAAGCATTTGTCCAGCGTCTACCGTTATGTTCTCCAAAGTCAGGATAAAACCTTAGTTCCCTTAAATGAAGAATTGGATTTTATGAAATCCTATCTCTTCCTGCATGAAGTGCGACTGGGAAACTGTATCAGCTGTGAATGCCTCGTCCCCGATGATTATTCTGACGCTATGCTTCCACCCCTGACTTTGCAACTGCTGGTGGAAAATGTCATCAAGCACAACTCCATCACTTCCGGTAAGCCTATGCGAATCCACATCGATATAGAAAATAATTACCTGATAGTAAGTAATCCTATCCAACCTAAAAAAAGTAATGACTCCTCATCGGGAGTAGGTTTGAACAATCTTTCCAACCGCTGCAAACTAATGCTCGGTGAAGAAATCATTGTCATCAAAGAAAACAATTCATTCACCGTAAAAGTACCTTTAGGATATGAATAAACTAAACGCAATCATTATAGAAGATGAAATACCTGCAGCACGCCTGCTACATTCCATGATTACCCGTTTGCGCCCTCAGTGGACACTAACCATCGTACCGGGCAGTGTGGATGAAGCTGCATCCTGGTTTAAAGAAAACCCACAGCCCGACCTTATCTTTCTTGATATTCAACTGGCAGACGGTAACGCTTTCGATTTTCTTTCTACCGTCCAACCTTCTTCTGTCATTATCTTCACCACCGCCTATGACCAATATGCCATACGTGCATTTACCGTAAACAGCATAGATTATATACTGAAACCTATTGATGAAACACGTCTGCTTGATGCCATCATTAAATACGAGACTTTACAAAACAAAGGAATACCCCACCCCCAAGAATATCTGAATACTTTATTGGACACCCTGCAACATAAAGAAAGACGTTACCGTACCCGTTTCCTCATTTATGGAGCCGACCGTTTTTGGTCTCTCCAGGTAACAGATATAGCCTATTTCTATTCTGAAAACAAAATAACCTTTGCTGTAACCAAGAAAGGACAGGAACACATTATCGACCTGTCCCTAAACAAACTGATGGAACAATTAGACCCTGAACTATTCTTTCGCGCCAACCGTCAGGTCATAATCAGCATTGATTCCATAGACCACGCCGAGCCTTATTTTAACGGCAAAATAGCAATAAGTGTTCTTCCTCCTTACAAATCACAAATCACCATCAGTGAGGAAAAACTTTCTTCATTCAAACTTTGGCTAAACTACTGAAAGCCGGGGTTGCCTCATAGCACCATCAGAACTTTTCGGGGCAACCCCAAGTCACATTACTTTTCATGCTCGGTTTTTGCAGCAGGGAAATAGCGTTTAACCCTTTTGCACATTTCGATATACCCTCTCTCGCTTACTGAATTATCTACGCGAAGTAAAACCGAAGCATTCTTCCCATATCGTCCTTGATAGGATTTCAACCTATTCCCCGTAATATCGTGGATTCTTTCTTGCGGTTCAGCTCCGGCAGCACCTATCAACAACTCGGCACCATTCACACCATATTTCCGCGGACCGTATACATAGACCATATAAGGACAAACCTCGTCCACATCACTTGCTCCTTTTGCCACATATTCCGCACGCAGATCATCAAAAGCCAATTTTATCTCTTTTAGCATCCCAAGCACCTGTCGCTTATCCGAATTCACATCATACACCATATATAAAAAACGAGGTTCGTCCTTTTTCTTTTCCAATCTGTCTGCTTCACGAGCCGAACGAAGCCGCCCGGCTATCACTTGACGGGGATCGGTCAAGATTTTATAAACAACCGTATCGAACATTACTTCATTACTGCCATTCATATAGAGCCTGTGCGTCTGCGTTGTACGCCATACATAGCGCCCCTCCGGAGTACGATGATGCTTCCACCACGCATCCGATTTCTCTTTAAAGAATTGTTTCATCGAAGCAATCTCTTCGGTCAGTTTGCTTTCTGCAATCGAGTCCTGAAGCAGTGCATCCTGTGTCATAAGTTCCATTTGCAACAACACTTGTTTTTCACTCATTTCGGGCTGTGCAAAAGCATATACCACCCCTGCTGCCACGGGAACAGCCAGCAACATACGCAGCCGTACCCATCCGTTACTTCTTTTTTTAAGCATCATGCCAATACGATTTTTAAGTTTACTATGATCGAAGCCATTGGCCATAGAGTAGAGCCTTGTACCAACAGCTTTTTTTACTAATAACAACTGGTATTGAACCATATTTACACCTGAAGAAATTACTCCTTCATCGGCTTCATATTCGTGCAAGTCACGCAACTCCTGCCACAATACCCATGTCATCGGGTTAAACCAATGAAAAATAAGTAGACAATGCATCCATCCCAAATCCAATGTGTGATAGTAAGATAAATGCATTTTTTCGTGTATCAGAATAAGTGAACCATCCTGCCGATAGTCTTCTTCAGACATCACAATATATTTCCACCAACTAAAAGAACATACTTTTCCGGGAAGAATCACTAATCGGAAGCTTCCTTCCCTCTGCACCGGCTTGCCATGGATAAGATGCCACAACCGCCCGAAAGAATAAACAAAAAACAAGAATACACCGACAGCTCCCATCGTATAAAAGAGGCTTATAACGGTCAACAAAGACAGACCACATATTCCTTCTGATTTTCCTTGCTGAAACGGTAAATGTTCCGCTCTTGCATCCCATCCGTTTTCTGCCAGAAATCCGGTAGCAACCTTTCCGTCTGATGGCATTTCTTCAAATATCTCCCCTACCATCATGACCGATTGTTGAATAGGTGAGAGAATACTAACCGATACAGGAATCAAAGGGATGAGCCAACAAAGCAGTGTCCCCACCCAGAAAGCCCAACGGCTAAAACGAAAATGAGTGATGTTCTTCAACAATGTGATATATAGAATTGTAAAAAGAAACAAGCAGACACTACTCTTCAGAATGAAAAACAAAAAAGTTCCCATAATCACCTCCTTACTTTCTGCCTTTTTCTATTCGGGCTATCAAGTCCTTTAATTCATCCAGTGGCATCCGTTCTTCTTCTATTAATTGAGATACCACATTTATATAAGAATTATCATAAAATTGGGAGACAACTTCGTTTAATGCAGAACCTTTGTATTCAGACTCGCTTATAACAGGATGGTACTGATATGTATTCCCATAAACTTTGTATCCCACAAAACCTTTTTCTTCCAGCCCGCGCACCAATGTGGACACAGTATTATAATGCGGCTTCGGTTCATTATACAATTCGAGCAAATCACGGACAAACATAGGACCTTTACTCCAGAACATCCGCATAATCTCTTCTTCTTTAGGGGATAAACGTTTCATAAATACTAGTGGTTTAAAGTTCTGAAGCAAATATAACTAATTAAAATCAATAAGCAACTAATAATATTAGTTTTAGTACTACCATTGTTAGTTATTAACTATAATATTTTAGTTTAATAGCGTTATTAACAATAAGAAAGACTTTATGTATCTTGTCTCTGCACCTATCAGAATATAAAAAAGGAACATCCACCCAATGATGAATGTTCCAAACTCTATACTATATCTAACTAAGGCAAACCTCTATGGAAACAAGGTAAAACCATTATAACAATTATTCCACCGGCGGAATCTCTAAAATACTACCATAACGGTGATACTCAAATGAAATACTCTGCTCCTTAATATAATGAATAAGTTCCACACGACCATTCTTCACAGGTTTGGCTGTTGCAATATATTTATCAGTACGAGCTGCCTCCTCATACATCTCCATCGGAATATCCACCCCACAAGTACGAATACGTTCATACTCTGACATACTCTTCAAGAACTCTTGCAAAGATTCTTTCTTCAAAGAACAACCAAGAGAAGCCAATGCTGTCGTACGGTCATCGCCAGGCTCAAAACTAATAGTCAGAGGGGTATGACAAATCTTAGCTGCAAATGCAATCATCTGCGCATCTTCATTAGTATCACCCGGGAAAAGACGGAGTACCATATTACGCAATGGCAAGTAACGAAAAACGTTTTGCTCACCATACAGATTATTAATATCACGTGCATGAGCAAATTCCTGTTCGTATGCCTTCGGATAACTCTGTTTATAATCTGTGGTACTTCCGGGCTTATCGGAAATCTTCACAAAGCAAGCACAATAATTGGGACCTCCGGCTTTCACACCACCACCAAATGCGGAAAGTTTCATACCGCCAAAAGGCTGACGATTTACTATAGCTCCTGTTATACCACGATTGATATATAAATTACCCGCCATAATAGAGTTCTTCCATAACCGTTGTTCTTCTTCATCCAAACTCTGCAAACCGGAAGTCAGTCCATAGTCCAAGCTATTAACCAGTTCAATACCTTGCTGTAAGTTCTCTATGCAAACCACACTAAGCATGGGACCGAACAACTCCGTTCGGAAAGAATAACTTCCCGGTCTCACTCCCCACTTCACTGTTGGGGCCAAGACATACTTATTCTTATCAAGGAACTGAGGCGGAACAAGCCAAGATTCTCCTTGTTCCAACTCCAATGCTTTCAGCAATTTGTCATTTCCATTGGTAATCATCGGACCAACAACATTACCAGGATTCCATACACTTCCCACCTTCATGCTGGTTGCGGCATCCTTCAGCTTTTCCCTAAAATTCTTATCCTCATATACCGAACGCTCCACCAGTAATAACGAGCAAGCGGAACACTTTTGTCCGGCATTGCCGAAAGCAGAAGCTACGACATTCATAATGGCATGGTCACGATCTCCGGAAGCTGTCAGAATTATAGCGTTCTTGCCCCCTGTCTCTGCAGACAACGGAGTAGAAGGATTACTGCGAGCGATGTTTTGTGCTGTGTCCGTACCGCCTGTCAAAATGATATGTTTGATAGCAGGAGCAGAAGTGAGTACCTTCAATGCATCACGATCAGTAATAATCACTTGCAAAGCCTCTTTAGGAACTCCTGCATCCCAAAAAGCTTGGGCAAACAACCACGCCACAGGAGCAGCAACAGTTGCCGGCTTCAGAATAACAGTATTCCCTCCGGCAAGAGCCGCTACAATTCCGCCAATAGGAATGGCACAAGGAAAATTCCACGGAGAGATAACCAATACAGTACCTTCCGGTGTAATATCCACATCAGGCAAATCAGCGAACAGCTTCATACTAGTGGTATAGAAACGGGCATAATCAATTCCTTCCGAAACTTCCACATCCCCCTCCACTACCGTCTTCCCGGTAATAGCACACATACAACCTATCAAGTCACCTCGCATTTCACCCAACCGATTAGCCGCTTCATACATTATCTTATGACGCTCCTCAAGCGTAGTCTTTCTCCATCCTGCAGGGTCACTCCCGGCTATCTCAATGATTCGACTTATCTGTTCCACATTTGCCTGAGACATTTCACAAACGCATACCTCATCATCTTGACAACGATCCATATAGCGATGACGTTTATCACAAATCACCATCTCTTTGCCTACCTGCAAAGGAATAATCCGAGGAGAATCCAATATGGATTTTTTCCATCCGGCAAAGATACCGCGCACCCATTCCTGATTTTTGACGAGATCAAAGTCGGTATCCGGCTCGTTTCTCATCTCATCAGTGGGTGGAACAGGAGTATAACGGTGCATACGATTCTGTGTCCGTGTCGGAATATGGGTAATACTATCCTTCATCCGATAGGCTTCTTCAAACTGGTTCTGCAAGAAACGCCAAGTATCGGTACCGGGCTTCAAGTTAAACGAGTGAGTAAGGAAATTGTCGGGAGCCGTATTTTCGTCCATACGCCGCACCAAATAGGAAACAGCATTGAGAAAATGCTCGTCTTTTACCACCGGAGCATAAAGAATCACATGATTGCCAAGCTGAGACTGTGCACGCCACACATGGTCTGCCATACCCTCCAGCATCTCAAAAGTCATATATTCGGCACTACCCAATTTCTGACTCAGTAAATAAGCATAAGCTATTGTAAACAGATTGTGAGAAGCCACCCCTACATGCAATACTTTAGCATTCCCGGGCTGTAAAGCACGTTCCAAAATATGAAGATAATTGGCATCAACTTCAGTTTTAGAAGTTCGCACCGGATTAGGCCATCCACGCAAAGAGGAAATCACAGTTTCCATCTCCAAATTGCAACCTTTCACCAAACGCATTTTTACCGGAGCTCCACCTCTTGCCACGCGTTCTCTGGCAAAATCCAACAATTCTGTTTGAAACTCATAGGCATCAGGCAGATAGGCTTGAACTACAATACCTGCCGAATAATTTTTAAATTCCGGCTTATTCAGTACCTCCTTAAATAAGCGCAAAGTGAAATGGGCATCTTTATATTCCTCCATGTCCAGATTGACAAACTTGGCACGTTTCACTCCGTTTTCATCCACATAAGGATAATCCATCGCCTTTTGGTAAAGAGCAGACATACGTTTCACCAGCTCCGGAAAACTTTCAGCATAGTTCAGTGCATGCGTTTGGGCATAGATACCCGAAATTTTAACAGAAATATAATTGATGTCAGGAGCTTCCAATGCTTCCAGATAATGATGATAACGATGGTCAGCTTCTCCGTTACCCAATACGACCTCCCCCAGCAAGTTTACGTTCTGCCCGATTTTCTGTCTGAAACGAGTGGCAAGATGTTCCGTCAATTGAGGACGGGCCTCATCAAGAATCACCTTAGAGGTATCGGAACGGAGACGTTTCTTTATAATGGGAATAGCTATAAAATCAAAATGATATCCAAATGCCTGATACATTTTAAAAAGGAAGGCATCACGCTTATTAAGAAACTCAGGTACACCGTAACGGTCTATCAACTTCTTAATGCGCTCAGCCAATTTCTTACGGTCACGAATTTGGGAAGACTCATCCAACATCTTCACCAAAAACTTCTTGTCTTGCGGACGTTGCACCATAATAGCATATTTATGCTGCTCTTTACGTTCTTCATCTGTGATGGTTTGTTCACATGTGTTATACAACCTCAGTACCCATTCCTGTACTTCAGCGATAGTCGGTCTGTTGTCCATAATATACTCATGTTATAATGTGTGTAAGAAATAAGGATTAAAAAATCACCGAAATAGCTGAGACACCAAAATGGTTGGACTAAACATAACAGCACGATACCGGTGCAAGGTATGAAGTGCTTGCTGAGAAAACCGGTCAAAAAGAAGTTCTCTGTCCATAATTAACTTGCTTAGAATGTGTAACTGCTCAAATGCAAATATACACTAATTCTTTTATTATCAAAGAGAAAAGGGAGAAATTATCTTCTCCCCTTTCTTCTTAACTTTTATGCATCCAAATAGAAGCGACCTTTTTTCGCACTGCAATCACATTGAACACCGACACACCGGCAAACAGCAAAACTCCCACCAGCATTGCCTGCCACACACTTCCTTCGTCCAACTGTGGAAACAGTTTTCCAATCCATTCCATGTAGCTTCCACGCACATACAATACGATACTTATAGAAAGCACCAGCACAATGGCATTCAAGCCTAAAGTAAGGAGTTGATAAAACAATGCTACCTTAGCCGGGCTGTATCCTATCAGCAATAAATTCTCCAGCTTAGTCGTATTCTTCTGCAACAACAGATAGATACTCAACATTAGAATATAAAATGACAATACACTGATAAGCAATCCGACAGAAAGTACAATCCCTACAATAACTTTTAGAAACCAAGTAGTCTTTCCGGCATCCAATTTATCACCTTCCGTATCATAGCCTTTATCCTTAAAATATTTAGCAATACGGTCGTCAGTCGGATTATTAACTTCTACAATAAGACGTGAAGGTTCGCTCTTGGTTCCGGGTGCAAAGCTCTCATTCGCCCATCTCATAAAAGTTTCAGGAACAAGAATCGTATTCAGACGATTGGAGAAACCGACAATATTTCCTTTAAAGACTTCTCTGCGCCCGTCACCGCTAATACGGATATCAAGATTTACCATTCCCATCACCCCTTCCGAAAGTTGTGGCAAGCTACGGCTTTGAGCAAATCCGAAATTATATAAATTCAAATAATTACGTGGAATGATAATGGGAATCACCGGCTCGTTCTCATTAAACACCCACTTATCAAGATTCACATCTACAAACCCATCAGGAACAGATTCGAAAAACATATCCGTAGACATCTGCAAACCGACTTTTTCCATACCCATTCCCGCCGATACTTTGAACTGTGAAGGAGTAAAGGCTCCTACCTCTTTGGTAAACGACTGTGCCTTAATATCAGCTATATCCTTATCCGAAAAAGTATTGCTTTTTCCTACAAATGCCCCTAGCGTACTTACCTTTTTACTGACAATGATATAATCCTTTTTGATAAAACTATCTCCTTCCGTAAATACCGGCAAAATATCTTTATAAAACTGAACACTCAACAACACAATCACCATACCACACAAATTGGCAAAGAAGAAACCTGCCAATTGAGGTAAACTGATATGCTGACGCAGTAATTTCCAAACCAAGCTCATAGTCTCAATATTTTTGTGTAGTTCAACTCCAAATGTTTTCCAATAGAAGTTACAATGATTCCGGCACCTTGTTTATCCGTCTCTTCCACTAATATCTTCGACATAAGACGTCCGTTTTCTTCATCCAAGTGACTGATAGGCTCATCAAGAAAAATAAAGTCGAATGGTTGGCAAAGAGCACGGACAAGCGCGACACGCTGTTGTTGCCCAAAAGACATTTTACCCACCGGAGTATCCCATTTATCAGCTATGCCAAACATCTCAAGCCAAGCCTTAATTTCTTGCTTTGATTTATATCCTGTGAGAGAATTCTTGAGTTGAATATTCTCCCAAGCTGTGAGTTCAGTGAAAAGACGTAATTCCTGAAACAACATGCTAATCGAATGCTTGCGAATCTCCACCCAGTCAGTTACAGAGAAATTACGAATATTCTTACCGTCAAAACTGACAATCCCCTGATAGTCGTTTCGATATCCATATATGTAGCTGCAAAGTGATGACTTGCCCGTGCCCGATGCCGCTTCTATCAGATACGCTTCACCACGTTTCAGTTGCAATGACTGATGCCACACATCGGAAACAATAAAATCCCTTCCTGCAAAAACAGCAGGAAGGGTTTGTTGTAATTCTATGCTATTCATAAATTATCCAATGCATGTACTATAAGTTGCAGTACGTTTGTACTCTTATCTTTCATTACAATATTCATTTGTCCGTTCTTCCAATCGGGCGCCATCACATCAACGTATTCACACGGTCCGAAGAGATTATTCATAATCATGACAGTCTCTCCTCCCAATATCCGCGAAATACGAGGAGCAGCACCAAGCTCCTTCACCAATTCCACTGTATTGAAAACCATGAAACTACGGTTCTTGGTCACTTCAGCCGCCCAAGGAGTGTTCTGCAAAGAAACACCATAACGTCGGCCCGCTTCATCAGCCATTTGCTCATTGTTGGATAAATAAAACAAATTATCTTTTACTCCGAACCAAATGCTTTGGTCATACATACGGAATTCATATTGGTCTGTACCGGTAGAATTCAACTTCATTTGACCACCCGACAATGCCAACAAGGGACGAAGCTCTTCAAATGCTTTCAAGAACTCTTTATTCGTAACATCTGCATACACCAGTAAATCATTATTTACCAACGAACTAAAACCAATAGCTATATCACCGTGAATGGCAGAAAATATGGTTTTCAGATCTATTGGTAACATCGGATTATCCAATGATTGTTTGATGGTAGGATTTTCACAAAGTAAGTTATAAATTGCCTCACCATTAAAATTGGCACTTGCCCATAGTAGTGTATTTGCCGGAAAATATTCCATGTATGTTCCTTTCAACGGCGTAGAAGTTTGTGTCTGCTTCTCATACAACGCAATCAATTCTTTATTCTCAATCAACGATTCAAAATCTACCACAACTTTTCCCTTCTCAAACGTAGTAGAAAGCAAACATTTAATATCTTCCAGCCTTAAATCGGCCGGCATCCCCATACGCATTTGCATGGTTGCCTCACGTGGTAACACAGACATATTGGCAACTATATTAATATCACCTTTGGCGTCTCTTAGTTTTGCAAAATCCGAAGTAGAAGCATAACTGTTTGCTGTATCCTGACGCATCCACGCCAACAATGTATCTTTCATCCCCTCAGGATTACCGTCAAGAGTTCCTACCAACAGAAATGTACCATTATTATAGGCACACAAACCATTGCCCAAAATAGTCCAAGTACACCCGCTTTCGCTTTTCAAATCCGAACATAATCCCTGCTCCTTTAAAGATTGCATCAGAGATCTCACCTTACTTTCACTCGATACCTTTGCCACAACTGCAAAAGTATTGGAATTAGAAGTAACAAACAAATACACTCTATCTGTTAGTGAAAGCCCTGTTTCGGCAGGATTCTTCACTATCTTCTCGGCTGTAGCATAAGCTTCGCCTTCCAGTCCACTTTTCAAGACATCCGTCAGTTTTGTTACTACCGACTCTCCTTCTTTACCATTGATACCACTTTTTTGTGCCATCGACTTAAAATCCAATGACACCACCATTGCCGCATCTTTGGGAATAGCATTCGTATATTCACTGCTCTCTGAGCATGAAGCCAGGAATGCCATTATTACCAGCAGGGCAAATCCCCAAATTGTTTTTCTCATACGCTTATTTTTGGTTTAATAAATTCATGGTATGACAAGCCACCAGTGCTGCGGTCTCAGTACGAAGACGCGATTTTCCCAAACTAATTGACTGAAATCCATTAGCTATAGCTTTCTTGACTTCTTCCTCGCTGAAATCTCCTTCGGGCCCGATTAAAACAAGAGCATCTTCACCCGGACAAATCACATCTTTCAACAAAGGTTTATCACCCTCATAACAATGAGCTATAAACTTCTGTCCTTCAAAATCACGAGTAATAAATTTATTGAAATCTGTCATCTCGTTCAAGACAGGTTTGGTCGCCTTTAGTGATTGTTTGACAGCAGAGACCAATATCTTTTCTATGCGTTCTGTTTTAATAACTTTCCGTTCGGAATAACGACAGTTAAGGAAGGTCAGTTCGTCGAATCCTATTTCGGTTGCTTTTTCCACAAACCATTCGGTGCGATCCATATTTTTAGTTGGTGCCATAGCCACATGCAGATAACCATTCCACCCTTTTTCCTGTGGTATGGTTTCTGTTACTTTCACTTGACAACGTTTACCACCGGTTGCACTAATTACAGCCTTATAAAAATTTCCTATTCCGTCAGTCAATGTCACTTCGTCTCCTATCGATAGACGCAAAACTCGCAAACAATGCCCGGCTTCCTCTTCAGGAAGCTCAGGATTTATGGCTATGTCGGGTGCATAAAATACGTGCATAATTCTATTCTTTATATTGTTTCTTCAGCTCCTCACGCCGCCTTATTTCATCTCTCAAGCGAGAGGCCTGTTCATAATTTTCTTCTGCGATAGCTTTTGTCAGCGCTTCTTTCAATACAGAAATGCCTACCATATTGACAGTTACAGAGAATGAACTGTCACTCTCTTCCCGCAAATGCTCTTCATCCATAATTTGTGCAGTGGTATATATAGGGCATTTATATCGCAACGCCAATGCCACTGCATCCGAGGTACGCGAATCAATCTTTATCTCCTCTCCTGCGTTATCGAAGAAAAGATAAGAATAGTAAATTCCATCTTCTACCTTATATATTAAAATCTTTTTCAGAGTTACTCCCAACTCCCTCGTCAGTGACAAGAATAAATCATGCGTCCACGGACGTGGCAATTTATAATTCAACATCTTAATTCTAATAGCCTTCGCCTCTAGAGAACCGATAATGACAGGCAATTTTCTATTGCCATTCACTTCTTCCAGCACTAATGCATACGCATCTACAGGCTGCAAGGTAGAAGACATGTCATGCAACTTCAACTCTATTTCATCCATAATCCAATCTCATTATATGCCCGATACGGACAATACCTACTTATTATTTAATCATATTTCTTCGGGAGTGTGCTTATACCTGAATATTAGAGCAAACAGCACAGCCACTACCAAAGCGTATCCCGCAAATACAAACCATGCACTGCTCCATCCGGCTACCTGTGGTGCGTCACTGCCGAAATCTACAAAATGATTCACTACCATCTGAGCACTCAGTGTTCCTACTGTTGCACCGATACCATTTGTCATAATAACAAACAACCCTTGTGCACTGGAACGGATAGCCAAATCTGTTTCTTTATTAACAAAGAGCGAGCCTGAAATGTTGAAGAAATCGAATGCCACGCCATATACAATCATAGATAAAACGAACATCCATACTCCCGATCCCGGATTGCCCAGTCCGAATAATCCGAAACGCAATACCCATGCCAGCATAGCAATTAACATTACACGCTTAATTCCAAAATGCTTCAACGCAAAAGGAATAAGCAGAATACACAACGTTTCCGAAACCTGTGACAAAGATATCAATGCATTGGCATGCTGCACGCCAAAGGTATTCGCATATTCGGGAATCTTATCGAAACTACTAAGGAAGGGATTGGCAAATCCGTTGGTTATCTGCAAAGAAACACCCAACAACATAGAGAACACGAAAAATATAGCCATTTTTTTACGTTTGAATAGTAAAAAAGCACGTAGTCCCATCGCATCTACCAACGACTTCTTTTCATTTCCTTTATTCACAGGACAGTTCGGCAATGTAAATGAATAAACTGCCAGCAATAACCCGAAACAAGCGCACGAAAAGAACTGCATATAATTGGCTTGAAAGCCCAGTACATCTGTGAGCAACATAGAACAGATAAAGCCAATTGTACCAAAAATACGAATGGGTGGGAATGCAATCACCGGATCCAGTTTCACTTTATCCAATGCTGTATATGCCACAGAATTAGAGAGTGCCAGTGTAGGCATATAAAATGCCACACTGAAAGAGTACAGAGTAAAAAGGGACACAAACTCCGTATTATCTCCCGATGCCATTCCATAATAACCGGCAGCAATCATAAAGACAGCTCCCATAAAATGGCAGAATCCCAAAAGCTTTTGAGCAGGTACCCAACGGTCGGCAATGATTCCCATAACAGCCGGCATAAATAATGACACAATGCCTTGCATAGCATAAAACAGACCGATTTTTTCACCCAACCCAATGTTATATAGATAAGTACCCATAGAAGTCAGATATGCGCCCCATACAGCAAACTGCAAGAAATTCATGACAATCAATCTGAATTTCGTTCCGGTGATTTCGTTTTTCATCTTTCTTTTTAATGTGTGTTTTTTTTATAATACCTGCAAAGATATAAAACTATTCTATTTTTTGCGGAAAATGGACCAAAAAAGAAAAACCCACCGGCTATTTCACAATAACCGATGGGTATAAACACGATTAAAAAGTTAATTCTAATCTCAAAGAGAGAGTGTGTTATTATGAAAACACTTTATACTTAATCATTATCTTTCACCAGTTTACCATCAACGTACACTCTACCATTATTGATTTGTACGTTTTTAGCCTTCCTGATACCTGTCACCCGTTTTCCATTCAGGTATACATCTCCGTTCTTATCAATAGTGGTAGTGGTCTGACAAAACTGCTGATTGGTATTCTCAATTATCCAATCCACACCGGTTACCTCCCTACCATTCTTCAATGGACTGATAATAATGGTAAACGACACATTGCCACTTTCATTCGTCGTCAATGTATAAGTACGTTTTTCATCATCAGTACGAAAGATAAAAGTAAAATTAGCCTTTTGTCCTGCATTTCGTCCTTTGGGCATATCCTTTATGGCTGTTTCAGCATATTCTTCATCCTTCTCAAAAGCATCGATAAGGCGCTTACCCAATTTAGTGTCTTTGACAGAATAAGTTTTTACCACCTTTATTACCTTGCGTGTTTTAGGATCCCGCTTGGTCACTGAATTGATAGCCACATCATCCCTTTTTTCAAGTTCATTTGCCATCTTATCGATTGTTATTTGCGCTTTTATTCCACTCACGCCACAGCCCAACAATAAACAGACCATGACCAATCTCAACAATGTTTTCTTTTTCATATCTATCTAATATTTTAGTTATTGACCAAATCTTCCTTTTCCTTTATTTCCTGTTCCGAACGATGAATTTCATCTATCCGTTGCCGTGCCAATTGTTCTACCTCATTGGCATATTCCAATGTTTCGATAATACACGGCATAATCTTTTTCACATCGGTTATGCGTTTGCCATTCACTTCTATATAACTACCATCATAGCAAGACCACTTATGATTTTTTGCTAGATTTTGTCCTGAGAAAACCAGTAACCCCAGCCCCAATGTAACTACTACCATCGCTGCAATCCCTGCACTCCATGCCGTTACGGGAATACGAAGACTGAAGGTTTTTCTCTTTTCTACTTTTGTATCTTCCATAGCTTGTGGCTTAGGTTCCCCCTGCATACCTCCCTCATACCAGGCAAACATCGGCGCATATTCTTTCAGGTGAGCGGGCACATTGCCTGTGCAGAAAAAACGATAAATGGCCTGTTCTTCGGCATTGGTCGTTTCACCATCCAAGAAACGATTGATGTATTCTTCTATGTTCTTATTCGTCAGTTCCATCATCTATTATGTATCATAAATTGTTCACGTACTTTCTTTCTTGCCCGCGACAGATTAGTTCGCACAGCTACCGGTGTACTGCCTGTCATTCGGGCTATCTCTTCCACTTCGAAACCTTCAATGTGCTTCATCCTGAGAATGGCTTGCTGAAGATTGGGTAAAGTGGATATAGAATCAAGAATCTCTTGCATATTCTCTTCTGCCACCAACTTCATTTCCGGATTATCCCCACTGCCTATACGGACACCTTCTTCCAATTCCACTTTTTCTATCCGGGCTCCCCTTATGCAGTTAATGCATAAATGCTTGGTTATAACAATGGCAAGTGCATCTACGCTGCGGTATTTATCCAACTTTCCACGCAGAAACCAAAGCTTCAATAGCACATCCTGTACTACATCTTCTGCATCGTCGGAATCTTCCAGATAACGAGTGGCCATTCTGAGTAAGGCCGGTCGCATTCGTTTTGCCTCTATTTCAAATTCATTTTGTTCCATGTTCACTATTAAGACACAGACACACCGTAAATGTTACATCAAAGACATCTTTTTTTTAGGTTCAGTGAACTTTTTTGGGGAGTTTCATTCCGCGTCAGAGAGCACGCTTTTACACGGGGTTGTGTCAAAACGTGGATAATGCTGTCGTTTAGCTCGTAGGGGCGAGGTTGCTCGCCCGAAAACAGTTTGCTTTGTGTCTTCGGGCAGACAAACCCTGCCCCTACAACTGACGATAGGATAGCCCGGTTTGGTTTTGACACACTCCCTAACGTGTTTTTTACTCGAAAGAATGGTTCATCAAATTCCTTTTGTATCCCGAATAAATCTGTGGAAAAAGAATAAAAAACGCGAATATCCGGGACCGAATCCTGAATATTCGCATTTCTCTTTTTCTTTAATTAATCTTCACGCTTACGAAACTCCTGCATTTCAGGATACATACCTGAATCTATCTCCACGGAAAATAAGTTTCCAAACTTCAAAATAATAAAGTCGTAGCAGCAGTATCCATCCATTCCGTCATCAAGCGATAATAAATCGGATATTCTGTCGGAGTAATCAATTGTTTTTTCAACTTCAGAGATCGAAATATTTCTATCTTATCTCCGGTTTTCTTCACCGCCACTTCTACCGTACCGATATTATTATCAATCTTTTTAACGACCGGAAGGGCTACAGGAACCATTCCGCCTGTTGTTTCTACAATACAGGTATATGTCTCGTCAGGCAGATAAGAAAGAAGAAGATTCACAGGACGCTGCGAATTAAGCGTAGTCATCCGCCCTTCGTAAGCAGCCCACCCTTCAGATGCTTGCGGCAACGTATACATTCGATAACCGCCCGCCAAAACCTTACCTCCTTCAGGAGTTATTTTCAACGTATCTGTCCTTGAAATAGCATGCGGCTTGACTGCCGGTTGCACAGGATGTGCATCCATGTTCACAATGGCATAGAAATCTCTCAAATCTGCTATTGCCTGATTTTCTACAAACAAACCATTCAGAGCAGACAATCCCACAGCATCCTCATCGGTTGCTTTTAAAAATGCCGCTTTCACTTCTGTCGGAATACCTGCTGCTTGTTGCAACGCAGCCTGCAACACACTTTTTTCCTCTATTGTTCCATACGCCGAACGAATCACTTCCGATGCGGGACGCAAACGATACCCTGTTTGAAGCAATGACAAACGACAAGTACCCAAGCTACGGATATAAGTTTCCAATCGGTGCACTTTTTCATCGGTAGTCTTTGCATCTGCTGTCAGTTTTTGAGCTAACTCAGCCACTACTTTATCATCGGCAACCGGAAACTGCTTTTTGAGTACTTTCAAAGCATTGGCTTTCGAACCATAAGTAGAAGCTACAACAGCCTGCATATTTCCCGCCGGAACAGAGACTTCCAGCATACGAGGACGAGGTTGAACATTTTTGAGTGTCCAGGTTACAGTTTTCATACCGGCAACAGTTTTCACAACAGGAGTCATTTTACCGTTCAACAATTCGTAATGCAAAGGTTTATTGTCGGGTACAGACAGTGAAAGTACATATTCTTTTATCGGAGACAACTCCTCTACCGACTCACAGATATCCAATTCGGGAAGGTAACCCGGACGAGTGATAACAGAATAATCCAAATAGATAGTGGCCCCCAATTCAAGTCCGGTATGCACCACAACCATCTCTTTCAAACCATTGTAAGCCGGAGCATCGGCAGCAGCCGAGGGAAGTACCTCTACAAAAGCATTATCGGGAGTCTTTACTATACTTCCATCTTTCTGACGAGTGTACGATTCATGTATCTTCAGTTCCTGATAAGCAGGATTGTAAATGATAAAACTCTCTCCATACAGACCATTCATAGCTGCATGAGTAAACAAAGTCAATTCTTTCTGTACACGCATCTCCTGACTGCCATCCGTACGAAGCGTGTAAGATTTGACCAGCTTACCGAATTCTGCTTCGGAAGCAGCTTTTGTTGGAAGTACTAACATTAATAATAGTACAGACAACATACATATATAATAATATCTTTTCTTCATTCTGCCTTACTTTTTAATCACTAAATAATCTCCATATGTCTTATGAGCATTCACAGCATCACGATAATTGTCCCAATCCGAAGCCTCATAAACCCGTTTCTTCAAAGCAAGCTTGTTGTACAGGAATATCTTATTTCCTTTTTGTGCCAACGAGCCTTCAAAATCAGCACTGCAACCTTCCACATTGTCGTTTCTATCTGAATTTGCCATCTTATATCCGGCAGGAAGCTGAATCGTTTCGTCTAATTCCACCAGCCGTGAACAAGCATCTTTAAAACCATATTTACGTTCTTTTACCCCGGTATCTATTCGCAGATACGAACGCACCTGGTTATAAAGATTGTTCATCACCATCGGATGGAAACACAACATATCTTTTCCTTTCAGAGCATAATCCGGAATTTCATAACGAAAAGTTATTTTTATAGGAGCTGATTGATAATCTTTGGGATTCCGTCCATAATCCACACTGAGCAACCGGGCTTTCGGAGAAACGGCAAGCAACTGACGTTCCATCGTATTCTTCCATTCACTCTGAAAACCGGTAGTGAATATACGACGGATATTGCTGTCGCTCTGTCCTTCGGCAGTCACAGTGAAAGTGCCACGCAAGGTACCGTCGGCATCCAGACGATTGTCTGCCTTGATGCGGAAATAATGATTTTCGGGAGCGGAGACAGGTGTCAGGCACAGGTCCGAACCTTCGGGAACACCCGGCAAGTAATTCTGTTGTTGTTCGGCGCTACTCCACAATTCACGACAGAAAGGCACCCAAGTCGGATCAAGAGGCATATAAGTACCGTTACTCAATTTCACTACTGCCACGCAGTGGTTAAAGTGATCGGCAGGAATACTTTCTACACGGCTTCCAGCCATTGTCATTGCGGGATAAGCCTCAAAGCCCGCCATACGGAGGAATGAAATCAAGGTTCCGGCAATATCCTTACATACACCGCATCGGTCAGTGTAATTCATTTTCGTATTATGCAAGGTATATCCCTCCCCTTTACCCATCGAGATGCCGGCATAGCGGATATTATCTGCCACCCAATGGGTAAGTACAGCAATCTTTTCCATTTCAGTCTTCTTGCCTTTAATAAGTTCATCCACCTTCTTCTGAGCTTCAGGCAATGGAGCAAAACTGCCATAGTCTTCATTCACCTTATTGAACCATAATGATTTATCCTGCCATTGGGGAGTGGAAGACATCATCAGTTTGGGAGCAGCGTCAAAAAGGTCTACCATATTCGGCTCTCTGCCAAAAGGCATCATATCGTTCATGGCAAAGGTATATGCCTTGCGACCGTCTTCATAACGCATGGAAGAGGCACATTCACCCTGATAGAACTGGAACTGCATCTCCTTCTCCATCGGAACAACCACCTTATAGACTTTTCTCACTGTAGGATGACTGCTCCAGAAAGGAACAATATCGTAGAACTGTCCACGCATAGGAGGAATGAATTTGGAATCATCTTCTTGTGTAGCAGCCAGCAATGCATAAGTGAAACCTTTCTTTGCTATCTCATAATCAACAATATCGCCGGGTTGCAAAGCACCAACTTCAAGCATAATCTGACGCGCCCCCCAATAAATGGCACGTGCAGGAGCAGCATAATCGCAGGTCTTTGTCACATCAAGGTTCTCCACTTTTCCGTCTGCACGGTAGACAGTCACCCGTTTAAACTCGGCATGGGCTGTGAGCGGGTCATAGTCATACTTAATAATCCGATTGGATACGGCTCCTTTCGGAGTTTGTACTTTTATTACTTTACATACGGCAAAAGAGCCCTGTCCGGTAGGTTGGACAGACACTAATGTACTGTCTAGCAAAGTCACGCAATCGGACTTTTCATAAGCCTTTCCTTGAGCAGCTTCTTCATAAGTTCTCCAGCCTTGAGCGGATGCACTAACCGAAGCCAGAAGGAAACAAGCCAATGTTACAGATAGTTGTTTTCTCATGTTTTTCACTTACAATTTATTTTATAACGGCAAATGTAAGTAAAAACTTCGAATCAAACAGGATATTTCTTATAAAAAGGACAACGCAAAAACTCTATTTATCGAAATCTGACAACCATGATTACCGGATTATCATCCTCATCCAATCCTTGCGCAACAGTCTTCAACGAACCTTCCAACTGTCCTTCTTCCAATGCTTCTTTCAGAGCAAACGACTCCAGCGTCTGATAGACACAATCTTTCTCGCCATTACTTCGTATCGTGTAACTCCATTCTTCAGATGGAAAGTCTTTGTTTCTAAATGTGGGACGGAATATCTCTCCTGTCTGCCGATCATAAACCAACGAATAACTCTTATCATCCTTTATAACCATATCTGTCATATCCAGAGACGAAATCTGGCATTTCAGGAAATAATAACGTGAAGTAACTCCCTCCAAACGCAAATAATATTTTCCACCTTCCGAGTCTCTGACAGAAGGAGTACGTAACAATATGGGGAATAACCCATTTGTCTTTTTGTTTATCCGATAAATAGTATCTGAGGCAATATCATTCAGATAAGTTTCCCCACCTTGCCCCAGCATAACTTCACACCACAGATATGCTTTCATATTCTCATTACCCTCTATCACAATAGATAAGCTGGCATCCCATGTCTTTACATATTGTAATGAATCAATGTTTCCACCTGACTTGTCCAACAACATGATAGGACAATATGCGATCATTTCTCCTTCCTTACCGACATTGGTCTTTTCCTTAAACAGAATAAGTTTATCGGCCGAAAAGTTAAACATATCCCCTTGTCGGATATTAGCTTTTGTATCCAATGTCTGTTTGTAAGTACCATCGAATGCATAAACATATACTTTAGTAGGCGAACCTAACACATAGACCTCACCACGTTGCCAATCCACATCAACACGCTGAATGACATTATATTCTTCGGGACCGTCACCTTTTCGGCAAATAAGATTTTTCGCCTTGCCGTCACGGTCAAACAAAAACAACTTACCTCCTTGTTGGCTCACGCCAAGTATTCCCTTGTCGGAAACGGCAGCTATTGTACCCTGAAACAACATTTCCTCATTTGTTTCCAATGGTATATATTCAATGTCAGCCACATCCTGAAGAAATATTTCCTTCTCGGGATACTCCTCATTAACATCAATTTGGGGCAGTAGTGCCTCTTTATATTGTCCGTCACCGCTACATCCTGCCAAAAAAGCAAAAATAAATGCAGCATACAACCTATTATATTTCATTTCTTATGAATTTATAAATTAATATATTCCTATTGCTTAACCACAAAAATCATTGAAGAATATTTCATTTCCCTGATATGATTCAAAACTATATTTGTGCTTTCAGAAAAACCTGAGTCTTTTCAAAAAAGAGCCTGAGATGTTGTAAAAAGTTCAAGAGATTTTCCGGAAAGATCAAGTCCTTTCAGGGAGAAGATAAAATAATACCGATGAGAGAATTTTGTCCGTCAGTTTGGCTGATATAATCTTTTTTCACACATAACAAGTATGAAACCTTCTGTTCATGGGGGATTCCGTGTGAGAACCATCCTCTTATTAATAAGGAATTCGAGCACGGTAAAATTGGAGTTGCGATTGAATGATGCTTCACAGCATCATTCAATCTGACTTGTTTTCGTCCTTTTCCGAACATTACGTTCGGCTCGTCATATCATTAACATATCAATATATCAAATTGCACAATACCATTATCTAAAAACCAGAACAGGCATTCACATAAGTTTTAAGACACACACCACATCAAACAAGGGCATCCATCTATTATTCATGGAAACATCTCCCAAGTCTTGACAAAAATGAGGTCTTAATGCATTCGCTTTTATCGTTCCAAGAAACAATGTTCACACTGAACGACATGACAAAGATAAACATTAAAATCAGGTTTACAAAAATAAAAACGATAATATTTCATTTCTTGAAAATAATGGGACAGTAGAGAACCGGGAACAGTCCGAAAACCCTGTGGATGATAAGAGTTCAGTCATTATTCTTGGGGATTTAACATATCAATCAAATACCTGTCCTGATGTTGTCTGCTCCGGTTTTCAACCCCTGCATGCGTTTTCGAGTTACCTATAAGCCGTTTCATTAGCCGGACCAAGCGTTTTCGTCCTTTCGGTTATACCTGTCTGTCCGTCGGATTACTACAGTCTCCGGCAGTGGACTGTATGATTCATTGCAGTGGACCGTACAGTCTGCTACAGTGGACTGTACAGTCCATTGCCGCAGACTGTAATAATCTTCCGTTTAAAAGAACTTGGCTGACCCGGGGAAACGGCTTATTCTTCCCTTTGCTTGTGATATGATATTAAAATCCCCAAGAATAATAAGTGACCCGTTTTTTTTCAAAACATTATGCCCACACACTTTTTGACTTGATTCGGAATCAGTGGGAATTCATTAATCGCAGCTATAGTTAAGCATATTCATATAAGAAAAAGGGATATAAAAAAAGAAGGGTATCTATCCCAGACACCCAATCTTCATTAACCTTAAATCTAATACCATGAAAAACACAGTGCAAAGGTATAGGTTTTATGTTATCAAACATAATAAACGAACAACTTTCCTCTTTTATTTAACCATTTTTATATCTTAAGCTAACTTCAGTCATAAGCAGTAGCTATATATACTTATAACTGTATTCGGGTATAAAACCTACACCCGAATACAGACAATACATTATTCGACATACAGTACCAACCCTTTCAGGTATTCACCTTCAGGGTGGTAAATATTAACAGGATGGTCACCCGGTTGTGTAAGTTGATGCAAAATACGCACACTACGTCCGCTTTGAGCAGCAGCAGTAAACACAGCATTACGGAAATTCATTTTATCCACTACCTGCGAACAAGAGAAAGTAAACAAAATTCCTCCCGGTTTAATTTTCTCAAATGCTTTAGCATTCAGCTTGGTATATCCGCGCAAAGCATTTCGAAGCGCATCTTTATGCTTAGCAAAAGCCGGTGGATCAAGGATAATCAAGTCATACTGATCCCCCATACGATCCAAGTATTTGAAAGCATCTTCAGCATAAGCCTGATGACGAGAATCACCGGGAAAATTAAGCTCTACATTCATATTTGTCAAATCGATGGCTTTGGCAGAACTGTCTACCGAATGTACCAGGTTTGCACCTCCGCGCATGGCATAAAAAGAAAACCCTCCGGTGTAACAAAACATATTCAGCACATTACGACCTTTGGAGTAACGTTCCAACAAATGACGATTCTCGCGTTGATCGACAAAGAAACCTGTCTTCTGTCCTTTTAACCAATCCACATGAAACTTCAAGCCATATTCCATAGCAATATTCTCGGGACTTCCTCCTTTAATGAAACCATTTTCAGGTTCCAAATCCGCTTTAAACGGTAAAGTGGTTTCCGACTTATAATAAATATTCTGAACAACATCTCCCATCACTTCCGACAAAGCTTCGGCTATTTCCATGCGGTAAACGTGCATACCTGCAGAGTGTGCCTGCATTACTGCCGTATGGTCATATACATCTATAATAAGTCCCGGCAAATTATCTCCTTCTCCATGTACCAGACGATAAGTATTATTGATTGGATTACCTGCCAATCCCAAGCTCCGGCGCAAATCATATGCTACTTCCAAACGATGTTTCCAAAAATCATGGTCAATTTCCTTCTGTCTAAAGGTAAGCACACGCACGGCAATACTCCCGATTTGGAAATGTCCGCAAGCAATAAATTCTTTCTTTGATGTATATACATCTACGATTTCGCCTTCTTCGGGTTCTCCCTCTATGTGATGGATAGCCCCCGAAAACACCCAAGGGTGAAAACGTTTCAACGATTCTTCTTTACCCGGTTTCAGGTATACTTTTTTATAAGCCATCGATAGTTACTGTTGATTCTATTGGTTCATTTTGTATTATCTCATAATTGCCCGTGCTTTCCAATTCGGACAGGCAGTTGTAAATTTCCACACAAGCCCATGCATCAGTAGCGGCATATAGTTTCTGCCCTTCACTCAGCACATCAGCTTCCCAATTGGAGAGACGCTGATTTTTTGAAATCTTCTCACCGAAAAGATTAGCATATATCTTTTGCAAGCTCCTGTCCTCAATACCGAACTTACCTACATATTCTTGCAATTCTATCCAATTTCCACGATCAGGATGCATATCCTGGCGTTTACGCAATGAGTTGAAATCATCTTTCAGTGACAGACCTATCTTGAGGGTATCACTCATCAGAAACTCCTGCAACGAATCAGGCATGCCAATACGGTTAAGCCTGAACAGAAAACAAGTGTCCTGAGTAGAAATTTGCAATAATGCCACCTTGTGGGTGGTTCCCCGTTTGAATGAGGGACGAGTTTCCGTATCCACCCCCACTATACGCTGGTCTTTAAGATAGGCCACTGCTTTTTCGGCATCACTTTCGGTATAAACTACGAATATACGTCCCGGGAAAAGCACTTTGGGCATTGCAGCTATTTCTGCTTTACTTATACTTTTTTTTATTAGCTTCATAATAATCGGTTCTCATCTTCCATTTCCGAATAGCCTTCATCCATTACGTCTTCTTCGGTAGAATTATATTTCACATCGTGTAAGGCACGCATAGTATTCACCAAACGTTGTCCCCAAAATTCTTCAAAATGCTCTTTACAGATCACTAGTGAATCATTCATCGTCTCATTCAGTCCCAATTGAAATACACTGATAAAATCTTTCAAGTCCTGATAAATATCAGCCAAATCTTCGGAAATACATTTTTTTATAGGTGTATCACTATATGCCATATCAGGCAAAAAGACTTCCAGATAGTCATCTTTAGAGCCCAACACTTCAGCTACAGCCATACGTATCAGTTCATAATCTTCTTCTGTTACGAATGCTTCGGGGTCAAACTCCCCTATTCGTTCGCAAGGAGGTATCATGGATGCTTTTAAATAAAGCAACGGAAGAATCTTGAGGGCGGTGTCTACAAATATGCCCCGCTTGGCATCACGTGTTCTTTCCAAAAAGCCGCAATATTCGGCAGCTACCGTCACAAACTCCACTGTATTTTTGTCAAATATCACCTGACTATACTTTTCCATAACATTAAAATTGAATCGCAAAGGTAAGAAAAAAGAGATTAATTAAGCCAATAATTAATGATTTTCATGTACATTTGCGAAATAATAAATTGCATTAATAAATATGGCTAAGAAAAAAACAGATAAAGAGACCGAACCTAAAAAGATTTCGAAAAATCGGTTTACTACATTTTTCAAGAGTGAGACGACACATTTTGTTATAGGACTCATCAGTGTGATATTTTCCGTTTACTTATTGCTGGCCTTTATTTCCTTCTTCTTCACAGGAGCGGCAGACCAAAGCATATTGGACAACCAACAACCGGGCGAACTGATGCAAACCACCAATCATGTAAAGAACTATGCCGGAGCACGCGGTGCACAACTGGCAGAGTTTCTCATCAACGAATGTTTTGGAATTGCCGCCTGTTTTATCATTCTTTTCCTCGCTGTTGCAGGAATGAAAATGATAAAAGCTTACCAGTTCCGTGTGTGGAAATGGTTTATGTCCTGTTCTATCCTGCTCGTTTGGTTCTCCATTACACTGGGATTTATTTTCGACGGAACGTTCAGCGACAGTTTTATCTACCCCGGAGGGCTGCACGGGCATAATGTAAGCGCATGGTTGGTTTCTCAAATCGGTATGCCCGGTTTAGGACTGCTTTTGCTGATAACAGCCCTTCTCTTCTTTGTCTATCTGAGCAGTGAGACTATCAATATGATTCGTAAGGCACTTCATCCCAATTTCAAAAGGAAGAAGAAAGATACCGCCACAGCAACCGACAATGAGAACAATGATACCAGTATCAAACCTAAAAGGGAAGAAAAGAAAGAATACTCCAATCCACAACCTGCCGTGGTAGACTTTGAATTGGAACAACCCATGAAAGTGGAAATCGGCAGCAAAGAGGAAGAAGTATCCAACACTCCATTCCCTTTTGAGGAAAAACAGACGAGTGAGCCTCAACGCCCTATGCCTACAGAGGCAAATGAAGAAGAAGAGGAAGACAATGACGAACCTGACTTTACCGTATCCGATGATACATCAGAAGAGGATGCAGAATATAAAGGTCCTGCCTTGCAGCCTTATAATCCGCGCCTCGATCTGGAAAACTATAAGTTTCCCACTCTCGATCTGCTGAATCAATATGAAGATAATGGACCTAATATCGACATGGAAGAACAGAATGCCAACAAGGATCGCATTATCAAAGTATTGCGCAGCTTTGGCATTGAAATAAGTTCTATCAAAGCCAGTGTGGGACCTACTATTACATTGTATGAAATCACTCCGGCAGAAGGCGTGCGTATCTCTAAAATCCGTAATCTGGAAGATGACATAGCACTGAGTTTGTCTGCATTGGGTATCCGTATCATTGCCCCCATACCGGGTAAAGGTACTATCGGTATAGAAGTTCCGAATGCCAATCCGCGCATTGTGCCGATGCAATCTATCCTCAACAGCAAGAAATTTCAGGAAACCACCATGGAACTACCGATAGCATTGGGAAAAACAATCACCAATGAAGTATTTATGGTAGACCTGGCTAAAGCACCACATATGCTGGTGGCCGGTGCTACGGGACAAGGTAAGTCCGTAGGGTTGAATGCTATTGTTACTTCCTTATTATATAAGAAACATCCGGCAGAGCTGAAATTTGTCATCGTAGACCCGAAGAAAGTGGAATTCTCTGTTTATACCCCGATAGAAAGACACTTCCTTGCTAAACTACCTGACGGAGAAGATGCTATCATCACCGATGTATCAAAGGTGGTGCAAACACTGAACTCGCTCTGTATAGAAATGGATACACGTTACGATTTGCTGCGCAAGGCCGGATGCCGTAATATTAAAGAATATAATGCCAAGTTCATCAGTCGTCAGCTAAATCCTGAAAAAGGGCATCGTTTCATGCCTTACATCGTAATTATCATCGATGAGTTCGGTGACTTGATTATGACTGCCGGCAAAGAAGTGGAATTGCCTATTTGTCGAATCGCGCAATTGGCACGTGCAGTAGGTATTCATGCCATCATCGCTACCCAGCGCCCGACAACAAATATCATCACCGGTACTATCAAAGCCAACTTCCCGGCCCGTGTCGCCTTCCGTGTGGCTGCCATGATGGACTCCCGCACCATCCTCGACCGTTCGGGTGCACAACAGTTGATTGGTAAAGGTGATATGCTTTACTTACAAGGCAATGACCCCGTACGTGTACAATGTGCTTTCGTTGATACTCCCGAGGTGGAACGCATCGCAAACTATATCAGCAAACAACAAGGATATCCCACAGCCTTCATGCTTCCCGAATATGTGGGTGAAGAAAGTGAAAGCAGCATAGGAGAAGTGGACATGAACCGCCTTGACCCGATGTTTGAAGATGCAGCCCGTCTCGTAGTCATTCACCAACAGGGTTCTACCTCACTGATTCAGCGTAAATTCTCTATCGGTTACAACCGTGCCGGACGTATCATGGATCAATTAGAGAAAGCAGGTATCGTAGGTCCCACTCAAGGAAGTAAAGCACGTGATGTACTTTGCATGGACGAGACTGACTTGGAAATGAAATTGAACAATCTGCAACAATAAATTGTTTAGTAGAATCATGCTTAAATTAAAAAAGATATATTTATTGGTGTTGGCATTCTGCCTTTCGACCGGTGTGTTTGCCCAAAAGGACAAACAAGCCCGCGAAGTGCTGGACAAGACAGCCGCGGCTATGAAAAATGCCGGAGGAATACGTGCTGTATTCGGTGGTACATCCAACGGTACATTACTGCTAAAAGGAGAACAATTCTATTTGAACAGCGGAGGTGTACAAAGTTGGTTTGATGGGAAAACACAATGGAGTTATTTGGAAAGCAGTGGCGAGGTGAACATAAGCAGCCCTACCCCGGAGGAATTGCAAGGAATTAATCCTTACTCCTTGTTGTCACTTTATAAAAACGGTTACAACTATAAGTATACAGGAGTTAAAAAACATAATGGCAAGCAAGGGTATGAAGTCATCCTGACTCCTGAACAAGAACAGAACGTGACCTCCATCACCTTATTTGTGTCAAAAACATACGAACCGTTATATATCAAGATACTGCAAAGTAACAAAACGGTCAACGAGATAATCGTATCTTCTTATCAAACCCACCAGCCATTGGATGATGCATCATTCAGGTTTGATAAAAGAAAATATCCGGATGCCGAAGTGATTGATTTAAGAAACTAACAAATATAAAGTAACGAAAGAAATAATTATGAGTACAGAGAAAGTAAAATGCCTGATTATCGGTTCAGGCCCTGCAGGTTATACTGCCGCCATCTATACAGGACGTGCCAACATTGTTCCTGTCCTTTATGAAGGACTTCAGCCGGGCGGACAGCTCACTACTACTACCGACGTAGAAAATTTCCCCGGCTATCCCGAAGGTATCAGTGGTCCACAATTAATGGAAGACTTACGCAAACAGGCAGAACGCTTCGGCGCAGATATCCGCACAGGTATTGCCACTTCTGCCGACCTGAGCAAACGTCCTTACCGCATCACCATTGATAACGAAAAGGTAATCGAGACAGAAACGGTTATCATCTCTACAGGAGCCACTGCCAAATATTTAGGACTGGACGATGAAAAGAAATATGCAGGTATGGGAGTCAGTGCATGTGCCACTTGCGACGGATTCTTTTACCGCAAAAAAACAGTTGCCGTGGTAGGTGGTGGCGATACAGCCTGTGAAGAAGCAGTTTATTTGGCCGGTCTAGCCAAACAAGTTTATCTGATTGTACGTAAACCCTTCTTGCGCGCTTCCAAAATCATGCAAGCACGCGTAATGAACCATCCGAACATTAAAGTGCTGTTTGAGCACAATGCAACAGGTCTATATGGTGAAAACGGTGTAGAAGGCGTCCATTTGGTGAAACGTGCAGGCGAATGCAACGAAGAGCATTACGACCTTCCTATCGACGGTTTCTTCCTGGCTATCGGTCATAAGCCCAACTCTGACATATTCAAACCATACATTGATACAGACGAAGTAGGTTATATCATTACCGAAAACGGTACTCCCCGCACCAAAGTTCCCGGAGTATTTGCGGCAGGAGACGTGGCCGACCCGCATTATCGTCAGGCTATCACCGCAGCAGGAAGTGGCTGCAAAGCCGCTATCGAGGTAGAAAGATACCTCTCTGCCAACGAGCTTTTATAAAAAACAATAACCCACAACAAACAACACTATGACACACTTTCTTAAGAAGCTAGTGGCTGCCTGGTTCATTCTAGGCAGCGTTGCGGTGGGATTTGCCCAGCAAATGCCACCTATCCCTACGGACGCCAATGTCCGCATCGGTAAATTAGAGAACGGGCTGACGTATTACATCCGCCATAACAATCTGCCCGAAAAAAGAGCTGATTTCTACATCGCTCAAAAAGTCGGTTCCATTTTGGAAGATGACAATCAGCGCGGTCTGGCGCACTTCTTGGAACATATGTGCTTCAACGGGACAGAGAACTTCCCAGGAAAAACATTAATCAGCTATTTGGAAAGTATCGGTGTACGTTTCGGTGAAAATCTGAATGCTTATACTGCCGTAGACGAAACCGTTTACAACATTGACAACGTGCCTGTCATCCGCGATGGAATTATAGATTCCTGTCTGCTTATCCTGCACGATTGGGCAGACGGACTGACACTCGACCCAAAAGAAATTGACAACGAGCGCGGTGTTATCCATGAAGAATGGCGCACACGCACGGGAGCCATGATGCGCATGTACGAAAAAATACTTCCCACAGCCTATCCGGACAGTAAATATGGTCACCGTTTACCCATCGGAACGATGGAAGTAGTGGACAATTTTCCTCATCAGGCATTACGTGACTATTATGAGAAATGGTATCGTCCCGACCAACAAGGTATCATGATCGTCGGTGATATCGATGTAGACAAAGTGGAAGCCAAGATTAAAGAAATTTTCTCTCCCATCAAAATGCCGGAAAACCCGGCCGAGCGCAAGTACTTCCCTGTACCTGACAACAAAGAAGCAATCGTAACTATCGCCAAGGATAAAGAACAAACTAACACAATTATTTATCTCTGGCATAAACATGACATCGTTCCCAACGAGGCCAAGAAGAATATGGACTATCTGGTCATGAACTATATGAAGTCTATGATAAACAATATGCTCAACGCCCGTTTAAACGAATTGAAAGAAACTCCGCAACCTCCTTTCATCTACGCTGTAACTGAAGACGGAAACTTCTTCCTGTCCAAGACGAAGGATGCCTTTACCGGCATTGCCGTAAGCAAGGAAGACGGAATAGACACAGCACTCTCTGCATTGACACGTGAAATAGAACGTGTACGCCAATTCGGTTTCACTGCTTCCGAATATGCACGTGCCAAAGCTGACTATCTGCGCCAATTGGAATCAGCCTATAATGAACGCGATAAAGTAAAAAATAACGCATATGTGAACGAATATGTGCGCCACTTCATTGACAACGAGCCTATTCCGGGAATTGATGCAGAATATGCCATCATGAATCAAATTGCCCCTAACATTCCGGTAGAAGCAATTAACTCATTCATCCCATCACTGGTAAATGACAGCAACATTGTGGTCAATATCTTCTGCCCTGAAAAAGAAGGCATGAAATATCCTACCGAACAAGAAATTATGGATGTGCTCAACAAAGTGAAAGCAGAGAAACTCACTGCGTATGAAGATAAGGTATCTGATGAGCCACTGATAGCTGAACAACCGAAGGCCGGCACCATTGTGAAAACGGAAGAAGGTCCGTTCGGTTCTACCGTACTCACTTTATCAAACGGTGTACGTGTCATCTTGAAAACAACAGATTTCAAAGCAGACGAAATTCGTATGCGCGCATTCAGTCCCGGTGGTAACTCCTTGTTCCCCGACAATGAAATTCTTCAGATAAAAGTACTGAACGATGTAGCCGGATTGGGCGGACTGGGTAACTTCAGCAATGTAGACTTGGAAAAAGTGTTAGCCGGGAAAAAAGCCAGTATCAGTACTGCCGTAAACGGCCTGAGCGAAGGAATGAACGGAAGCTGCTCACCTAAGGATTTAGAGACCCTACTACAGTTGGTTTATCTGAGTTTCACCGCTCCACGTATGGATCAAAATGCATTTGAATCATACAAAAGCCGCACTAAAGCCGCCCTTGCCAATCAGGAAGCCAATCCACAAATCGCATTGTCTGACTCACTGCAGAAAGCAATGTATATGAACCATCCGAGAGCATTGCGCGTCAAAGCGGATATGATTGACAAAATTGACTACAAGCGAATCATGGAAATGTATAAAGACCGCTTCAAAGATGCCGGTGATTTTACTTTCCTCTTTGTCGGAAACATAACCTTGGATGAAGCCAAACCACTTATTGAAACTTATCTGGGCGGATTACCAACTATCCATCGTACCGAGAATTTCCGCGATACAAAAATGGATATCCGCAAAGGCAAATACACCAACGTATTCAGTAAAAAACTGGAAACTCCATTAGCCAGCGTATTGATAATCGCCAGTGGCAAATGCGAATACACATTAAAGAACGATGTGCTGATGTCTTTCCTCACCCAATCATTGGATAAAGTGTATCTGGAGAGCGTTCGCGAAAAAGAAGGCGGTTCATATGGTGTGAGTGTCTACGGACAACTCAGCCGTTATCCGAATGATGATGAAGCTTTCCTGCAAATCTATTTCGATACTGATCCAGCCAAACGTGAAAAGATGACACAAATCATCATGAACGAACTGCAAAAGATAGCACAGGATGGTCCGGCTGCCGAACACATAAACAAAACAAAAGAGTTTATGCTGAAGAAACATACCGAGCAAATGAAAGAAAACGGTTATTGGTTGAATATACTGAACCAATATTATTGGTATAAAGCCGATATGGACAGCAACTTCCAACAAGTGGTGGAAAGTATCACCCCCGAAGATGTCAAGCAGTTTGCCAAAGCCCTGCTGGAACAAAACAATTGCATTGAAGTCAGCATGACTTCCGGTGAAACAAAATAATCGTTCTTGCCTATGCTTTTTACGATTATAAGAAGAAATGAAAAACTTGCCGCAAAGCGGAGTCCGATGTTCGACAAGAACCGCTTTGCCAAGTTTTTAATCTATTTCATGGTAGCATATTGGGCAGCGCTCCTCTTATTTATGGGGGTAACGCTGCCCTCAGCTTTTGAATCGGCAGCTCCAAGCATGGAGCCTTATCACATCCTCAATCAAGGATTAATATATGTGTTAATAACTGACTTTCTAGTGCGTTTTGTGATTCAAACCGCCACTTCTCACGAAATCAAGCCTTATCTGCTTATGCCGGTCAAGAAAAAAAAACTGATAGACACCCTATTGCTTCAGTCGGCAACAAGCCTTTACAACCTCTTTTGGTTTTTCCTTTTCGTACCTTTCGCTTTTCTTTCCATCTTCCGCTTTTATGGAATGACCGGAATGATGTGCTACCTGACAGGTATATGGTTACTCATGATATTGAACAATTATTGGTATCTGTTATGCAAGATGCTGCTCAACGAAAAGACCGTGTACTTATTGCTTCCGTTGGCTGTATATAGTCTGCTGGCCATAGCTGAATTCATTCCCGAAGGCAATCCCATCAGCACTTTCACCATGAATCTGGGAGAAGGATTTATCGAAGGAAGTCTGCCGGCCTATCTGAGTGTCATTATCCTTATCCTGCTAATGATATTCATCAACCGTACTTTGCAAATTCGTTTGCTCTATAGCGAAATATCCAAGGTGGAAGATACGAAGATAAAACACGTATCAGAATATAAATTTCTGGACCGTTATGGTGAGATAGGCGAATACATTCGTTTGGAACTGAAGTTGTATCTCCGCAACAAAACGGTAAAGACACAGTTCCGCATGGGATTTATCATCATGATTGCTTTCTCATGCGTGCTTGCCTTCACCGATGTCTACGACAGAATGACCAATTTTATCTGCATCTACAATTTTGCCATCCTGCCCGTCATGACATTGGGACAAGTGATGTGTTTCGAAGGGAATTATCTGGATGGTCTGATGAGCCGCAAAGAATCCATATACAATTTGTTACGGGCTAAATACTATTTGAACTGCCTGATTCTGTTGATTCCTTCCCTCATCATGATTATCCCAATCATCCGGGGGAAAATATCCCCCTTGATGGCGGTATCTTATCTGCTCTTCACCGTAGGAGCGGTATTCTTTACCCTGCTCCAACTGGCAGTCTACAATAAGAAAACGCTCCCACTGAACGCCAATGTAATGCGCAGCAACAGAGGCAGTTCGCTATTCCAAAGCTTCCTTATTTCATGTGCCCTCTTCATGCCACTGATAGTCAACTCTACATTGACCACTTTCTTGGAGCAGAACACGGCATTTATCATCATGATGCTCATAGGACTGACATTGACTATAACCCATACCATTTGGATAAAGAATATCTATAACCGTTTCATGAAACGCCGCTATGACAATATGGAAGGTTTTCGTGATTCCCGATAAAATAAATAATATATGAATATCACAATAGAGCAACTAAAAAAGAACTTCGGAGCGAAAGTAGCCGCAGATATAGAAAACTATACCATCCAAAGCGGTGACATGCTGGGCTTGGTAGGCAACAACGGTGCCGGAAAAACAACCCTGTTCCGACTGATACTGGACTTGCTGAAAGCAGACAGCGGAAGCATATGCATCGGCAATTTCAATGTGAGCAAGAGTGAAGAATGGAAAAACGTGACCGGAGCATTTATCGATGACAGTTTTCTGATTGATTATCTCACTCCCGAAGAATATTTCCATTTCGTAGGGAAAATGTATGGTCTGAAAAAAGATGAAGTAGATGAACGGATTAGTAAGTTCAACCGCTTTATGAATGGAGAAGTGATCGGACAGAAGAAACTTATCCGCAACTACTCGGCAGGCAACAAGCAGAAAATAGGTATTATCTCCGCGATGTTGCATCAACCGCAAGTATTGATATTGGATGAACCGTTTAATTTTCTCGATCCCACTTCACAATCGGTAATCAAACATATCCTGAAAGCCTACCATGAAGAAACCGGAGCGACTATTCTGATTTCAAGTCATAACCTGAATCATACAGTCGATATCTGTCCACGCATCGCATTACTTGAAAACGGAAAGATTATTCGTGACATTGATAATCACGATTACTCTGCCGAAAAAGAATTGGAAGACTATTTTAATATAAAAGAAGAATAGAACAATGAAGAAACTCCTCTCCCATTTGCTGATACTGAACATACTAGCCGTACTACTGGCTTCATGTGGAATTGATTTTCAATGACTTTTGTCGTTGAAAATCAGCCATATAAGAAAATAACGGTACAACTATCCGTTAATGAAAAGAGGGGGTGAAAAAGTTGCTTTGAGGGAGTGAATGGATTAGAAAAGGCGTGTGTTCTGAAAGAAAGATTTAACTAAACATTAACAGTTGATAAGGTTTTTTATAGGACGATAATGGTGGTTCGGAATGAGGATAAATACAAAACAATCCTTGAATAGAAAAGAAATGCCCCATAATCTTGTGGGTTGTGCCACAAAATTATGGAGCAAGTATGCGAAGCGGAGAGACGCTTATTGTAATGCCTCTGTTAAGATTGAAGGGTCATTGTTTTGGCAAGCGAGCAAAACAAGGTCTATTATTTCTCGATGTGCGCCATCGGTAAAATATTCTCCATCGCTAATGTTTGCCCATTTCCCATGGGCGCAAACATAGCAATTAAATCCCTTTGTAATTGGTGTGAATCTAAAAGGTTTAGCATCGTTGACTACGTATTGTAAAAATCTCTTGAAAGAATCGGTGTCTTTATGGCTATTGATTTTCAATTTTGTGTCAAGAGGATAAGGAATTGGTCCTTCTTCGCCCTTTTCGCAGGCTTTATCCTGACTTTGTTGTAAAGTGGCGAATGGTTTTGTGCGGTAACGATAAGTAATGCTATCACCGTCTACCGAAAGGGTTATTCCCTCTGCGCTACCTACTCCTATTACCATAAAACCAAAATCAGGCTCGCCGTCCAATAAAATACCTTTGTGTGTCTGAAATATGGTATCATTGAAGTTCTCCAGCGGTTTCGCCTTTTGTTGAGCAAAGCCGACAAAAGAGATTAGCATGAGGAAAAGTAATGCTGGCTTCTTCATATCCGAAAGAATTTGATAATTGCAAAGTTACTAAAAAGCGGTGAGATTCGGGCTATTATCCCCCAAAAACAAGATAGAACGTTATAGATTGATACATTTCTCGTTTTTGTTCGGGGCAGGCATCTTGAAGGTCTGGGGGACGGAGATAGTTGTCAAGGAATTGCTCTGTACTGTTGAATTTCAGTATTTTTTGTGCTTCGAGAACCAATAGCGGTACAAAAGACCGTAAAACTACACTTTGGAGGATTATTTTCGTCAATATCTAATATTCCCTTATTAAATTGTGTGATAATCGGATAATTTACATGCGCAAAGTGCAAAAATAGGCTCAAACATAAGAGATAGCCAAGAAAAAATAGTAATTTTGTACTCGGATTGAGGCAACTCTTTCCAAGACATACGAGAAAAAGAAGAAGCGTTATGCTTATCTTGTTGTTGAAAACGTAGGAAATTTTCAAATGAGCAAGGATGGCATAGTGGTTCTCACGCATATAGCGTGGGCTGCTATTACTACATCTGCTCATTAGGTTTCCTACGACCTTCAACAAAGACGTGGCATAGTTGGCTCACGTTTTCTTTAACTATAAACTCCCTATTGAGCCGACAGGGGCTAATGTATGAGAGGCTTTTGCATAAGAGATTCAGAGCCTTCAAGATAAAAAAGTTGTGTCCGCGATGCAATGTTTTTGCATTTTCGGTATTTATTATGTAGTGAACAATTAAAATTTATATAAGAATGAAGAATAGAAACTTTCTCAGAATCCTGCTCATGGCATTACTCGCCGTGGTAGGGCTGACCGCTTGTAGCGATGATGAGCCGGATGTACCTGTATTTGTTGAAAATGCAAGGATATTAGAAAATGGGGAAACCCTTTCTCCCGGAACAATCGTTCATCTGGAAGGTCGAGGTTACCTTGAAACCGATGATGTAATTTTAGATTTCTTTTGGGAAACAGGCGACAAACTCATCCCGGAAGGGGCTATCAAAGGGTATTATGCAAAAGTCATATCTAAATCATCGGATGGAATGGCAATCCAAATGCCGTACAGGAAACCTGCTTCTCGCGTTGAGGTAAACCTCATGCGTAATGGCAAAATCATGAATGTCGGCAATATAAATCTCACCGATGGTCTCACCCCAAAAGAATTTAACTTGTATGGCATATATAATGCAACTAAAATTGAAACTTCTCTTGAAAAGCAGATAACACGGTGGGTGAATGAAGACAACGACATCAGTGACATGAAATCATGGACATTGAAGATGCATCCGGATTTTCATTCTACCATAGGTGTAAATCGGGCATACGGCATCTGTGGATTAGCGAAAGAAAATAATAACCAATACCCGTTTTTCTTTGATTTATGCACACAAGAATGGAGTAAACTTAGTGATTCAAATACGATTGCATTGTTCGGTAATGGCAGTGTAATTGGAGCGATACAGAGCGATGACGGTAAACTGTATGGGGCTAAAACTATTTCGGATAATTTGGAGCGTTCGGAGAATTATCTAAGTTCAAGGGCTTCGTCACCACAACCTACTTTGAGATTCACATTGCCGAATGGAATAAATGCCGAACAATTCGGTGAATATCCCGGTGCATTCACACCTCAGTATGTGCTACTGTCAGCGAATAAAGGAAATGGAAAATGGATTCCTATATTATTCCATCCTTCTGGTGGTTTTGCCACGTTAGATGAAATTGATGCAGACAGGCTTATACCATTTTCTGTGCATACAACTACAAAAGATGAAAAAGAAAATTCCCAATGGATATCTGGTTTCATCGTTGTACGAGGGGAAAGTGAAAATGGCTGTATGAGTTTATTCTATGCGATAGATGAAAATCTTTCTCTTACGAAAGAGCCAATCGCTTCATATCCTAACAAGGCTTTATCTGCAACTGCAAATTATAACAGACCAGGAACACTGACTGTCCATTTTGAAGCAAACCGAAGTGGTAATGTCACATCCGAATATTCATTTGAGAAAAAGGAATGGACTCCAATCAATGTATTTGGCTCGTTTGACGAGATTGTATGGATTAATTAAATTGAATTGTCATAATAATGAGCGACCTTGTCCTCTCTCAATCTTCCAATCATACCGACCTTCCGCAACATCGCCAACCTCATTGAGTGTGTGGCGATGTTTGATTTCCTCAAAGGGCTGGAGGTGTTCCGCATAGTCGCAGAGCCATGCGCCGACCGCTTTCTGCTGCTCGGTGGTTTCCCCATAGCTCTGCATCACGCTCTTGATGTCGGCGGCTTCATCGTTGGAGAAGATTGACTTGTATTTCTCCGTGGCGAACCGGATTATCGCATCAATGGCTCGCCTGAACACCTCGCTTGCCTTGTAGAGAATATCAGCGATGACATTCAGAATATCCTGGCTCGTTTTCAGCGTACCCTGCAACCGTTTTATGGTCTTGTCCTTCTCCTCTGTTGCCCGGCTCACCGCCATGCTGATGCGGTGCTGCTCCCCGGTCTTCTGCTCCCGGAGCTGCCGCAGTGCCGTGTCCCTCTCGGATTCAAAAGTGTCAGCCCTTGCCATGGCACTGTCACGCTCCAGTTCGACCGTCCGTTTTGCATCGGTCAGTGCCTTTGTCCGCTTCGCCACCTCTTTCCTGACGGCATCGGGGAACGATTCTTTGATATGCTCGTTCTCGGCTTTCAGCTTCGCGTTCTCCTGCTCGATGGCTGCGTACTTACCCTTGCCGAAAAGGTTGGCGATGCCGGACTTTATGCTGTCCGTGTTCTCCCTGTCAACCTCCCGTGCCCGTTCCTCCTTTTCGGCGATCTCGCTGTCAAGCTCGGCACTGCGCCGCTGCATTTCTTCGTTCCCCGATTGGAGCTTTTCATGTTCCGATCTGGCTTTGTCCGTCTCGCGGACGGCGGCATTTCTATCTGCTTCGGCTGCTTCCTTTTCAAACTTCACCTGTTCGGCTTCCTCCTTCTGCTTGGCAAGGATGAAGTCCGTGCGCTCCAGATGATTCTTACCCGTCTCGGCTTTGGAGATGCCCCTTTCCATTTCAAGACACTCAGCCAAAAGTGTCTGCATCTCGCTCATGGCATTCTCGTCCAATTTGCAGGACTTCCCTGTATCATGGTTCATCCAGTCCCAAACGATATGGGCATGAAGATTGGGCTTCCATGTAGCGGTGTCTTGTGGGTTCTCGTAATGTCCCTCGTCACGGTGAATGAACACTTGCAGGGCTGTGATACCCCAACGCTCCTTGCACACCTCACAGAAACGCTGCAACTGTTTCATGCTGGTATCTTCCTTGATTACCACGACACCCTCTTTGAGTGGAGTGCTGCCACGCACAATGGTCACCCTGCCTGTTTTCTTGTTCACCTTCTCACGGTCTTTGGTCTGCATTGCCCGACCTGTCTTTTCTTTGACCATTGCGGCTATCTGATTGTAACGGTCGGTCAGCGAGGTATCGCCAAAGTCAGGTGCTACCCACACCTCATTTCTCGCCATGAGGTCAGTGCGAATATATAGATTTCCCTTGACTATATTGGCGAGGTATTCTGCTGTCCGCCTGTTGTGCGCCTCGCTGCTGCCTGTGTTGCAGGGCTTGATGTTGATGGATGTCTTCTGTGCCATATTGCTTTTGCATTTTATGATTATACAAGTGGGAAAGGGTTATTAGGGCAAAGCCTTAATCGGAGGGTGCAGGGAGAGGGTCACTTCCTGCTCGGGGTTCTCAGGGGTGGAAACCACTGGGCGGAGTTTCCAAAGAGAGGGTCACTCTTTGGTCGGGTTGCATAGGGCGGATAGCCCTTGCCGGGTTCTTAGGGCAGAGCCATAAGTCCCTCGGAAGAGCCCACAACTTTGGAGCGAAGCGGAGAAGTTATAGTGGGCTATATCTGGACAAGTCCAGTCAGTCACCCCACGACAACGGAGTACCGCTTGAAATTCCGCTTTCTGCGCCCGTCTGTCATTCGTATCTATGTCGGGATAGTCTCGCCGTCATTCATGCCGTCCTGTGCCTTTTTATGGCTCTCCGTGGGGATGCTGTCAAGCGGTCTATTCCCATAGTCTATGATATGGGGATTGTCCGTCTTTTCCTCGTCAAAAAAGTTCGGAGGTGGCAGGTCGGGAGTTTCAGACGAACAGAGGGAAGAAGAAAGAGGGAATGTGTCGCACTTTGTGCTGTCCGCTTCCTGTTCATGCCGTTGGTCATTACATTGCCTACCAAAAGAAAAAGATGTGTCGGTGGCAGGTGTCCGTATATCGCCAGTCTGTCCTTTGGCGGTAGCCGAAGGTCTGACATAATGGGGATTGGTCACAAGAACCCCATCGACATACCAGCCTGTGAGGAAATGCAAGGTATGAACGGAGGTTCGGTTGTTGGTCTTGGTGATCAGCATACCGAGCCTGTTAAAACTGTCTATGAGTTTGCCGATGGTCTTGCGGTTACAGCCCAAGTATTCGGCTAACTCCACATCGGAGGTTGCGACCTGTCCCACCTCCAAAGCAATCTCTATTCCTTTGATTTTATAAACGGTCTTTGTCCGCACGGCTTCGGACATCAGCCTGTGCAGGCACTTATATCGGTTCACGGATGATTTGCCTTCCAAAAGAAAAATCCATTGCTCGGAAGACAGAATGGTGCAATAATGTATATTCTGTTTCTTGGTGTCCATAATCTATGATATGATGGTGTTACAATGGTCTGCTATCTGCCCATGCCGTATCTTCTTTCGGGCATATAATACTCCCTGTCCTCTGCTATGTGGTTCAGTACGTCCTGCAGACGATCGAGCTGGTCATGGTCAAGCAAACGGATGGCGTTGATGGTTATTTTCTGTGACGCTATCTTGCGATGGGCGATGTCGGTTTCATCCAATGCACCGCCTTTGTCCGCATGGACAGAACGGAGGTAGTCATTGACCGCTTCCGTCTGTTCCTTGCTGGGATATGGTGCTGCCCATCGGTCTTGGATATAATCGACCATTTTGCTGACCGCCTGTGCCAGTTTGGGGTCTTGATTTGTGATGATGGCTATTAAAGTGTCCTTGTTCATATTGCCTCCTGCATTTAATTGTTCGTTTCAGTTTTCAGGGAACTCGGCTTGCGCTTCTTGCCACTCCGCAAGGATTCAAGCCGTTTGTTGAAATCTTCCTCGCAACCCGTTCCCGATGTTCCGCCCTGTTCAATCCAACGGATGATTTCATCTTCAAAGAAATAGAGCTTGTTCCCTTGTTTATGGTATGGTATGCGCTTCTCGGAAGTCATTGTATAAATGGTGGATGCGGATTTGTTAAGCAATACAGCCACCTCGTCCAATGTCAGTAACTTGTGCTTTCTGCTCTGTGGATTGTCATTCTTGCCCAATGCTTCCTCCACTTTGCTTGTAAGCTGTCCGACACGTTCAATCAAAAGAGATACCGCCTGCGGTAACTGTTCAAATGTGATGTTGTCCATATATCTATGTTTTGTGTTACTACTTGAGTGTTATCTGTTCGGAAGCCTTGCGCTTCAAGTCATTCACCACATCGGCATAGACTTGTGTCGTTCCGACATTGCTGTGTGTGAGCATTTTTGATATGGTGTATAAGTCGGTGCCAGCAGCAAGTTGCAAGGTAGCATAGGTGTGTCTAAACCCGTGAAAGGTAATATGTTTCGTAATCCCTGCCGACTTAATCCAATCTTTGAGATATAAAGGGAGAATGGTTTGTGTCAGTCCCTTGAATACTTGTCCCTCTGTGCGTTCACCACACAAGGCAAGGGCTTCTTCAGACAATGGCAGCACGGCTTCCGTCCTCGTTTTCTTGGTCACGATGTGCATGCACCAGCCACCATCAGCACCCTTGATGATGTTCTCCCACTGCAAACGGATGATGTCACTTATGCGCAACCCAGTAAGGCAAGAAAAGAGAGCAGCCGACCTTATAACAGGTTTCTCACAAGGAGTGTTCGCAAGCATTTTCACCTCGTCAAGGGTCAGGAACTCACGCTTTGTATTGGCTTCTTTGGCGTGTTTCAACCGTGGGGCGATATTCTCCTTGATACGCCTTTCCTCGTATGCCTGACGCAACACGCATTTCAATTTGTTTAGATTGTTGTTGGCGGTGGAAGCCATCATCTTGCTCTTGTTCTGTGTGGTGAGTGAGAGCATATAAGTGAGGTAGCCTTGACAGAAGTCCACAGACAGGTCATTGAACGTGCAACTGCCACCGCAATACTTCTCAAAGTGCTTGTAGGCGGTATTCCAATTTCTGAAATTATCATTGTCCGCCATCTTTGAGCGGAAGTATTCCAAGAAACTTTCCTTGCCCCTGTTGTGGTCAAGAAAGCCAAACTCCTCATTGATGATGGCTTCGGTTCTCTTGCACTTGATAAGTTCCGCATTGCGGAGCATAGTCTTGTTGAACTCCACCTCAAATTTCTCTGACGGGTTGGCATAGATGTAGATGCCGAGATATTCACGTCTTGTCGGTTTGCCTGTCTTAGGGTGTCTGATAGGTGGGTAGAAATCCAAATAAAGCGACACCTGCCCATTCTTGATAGGTCGTTTTCTGACCGTCACCTTTGTACAAATGTTTGTCATATCTTTGATGTTTTGATTATTGCTCTTGTTAAGGGGATGCTATACTTCACGTTTGGCTTTCGTGCTTGCGCTTTTCTGCTCTGATACCTTTCGGGCGGCATCCCAATCGGCTTTCAGATAGTACAGGCGGTTGCCGTGTATGCGCTTGGTTCTGACCCCATGAGCGAGGGCGAACCTGCGGACTTGGGTCTTGCCCAAACCGAACAGGCGCATAATGTCGAAACAGGAATACCAATGCTCGGTCAGATTAGTGCCCAGCCGTTCACTTTCTTCTGCCATAGCCTTGTCCACTTCCGCTTTTGGAAAGCACTTGGTTGAATTGGCTTTGACACAAGGGATAGAGTAACGCATACGGAGGTTGTAAAACCGCCCATAGGTATAATTGAACTTTTGGCAAATCTCAGCCATTGTATAAAGGTCTCCACCGACATTTTTATCTTCCGTGAATGTGTCACGCACGGATTGTTTGTAGTTGCTCGATGGTATGAGCTGCCGTTTTGTTGGGTTGCTCTTTGTTTTCTTCTTTCCCTCTTGTTGAAAAGAGGAAACCTTGTCTGTATTCTGTATGTCTGCTTTCATCTTCTCTTTATTCTTTTTTATCTGCTTGGCGAATATCGAAGTATTGCGCTTGCAGTAGGTTGTTTCCTTAATCATCAAGAAGAAATCCTCTTTGGTGATTAGCGTAATGTGATACGTTATCTTGCAAGCTCTGAGTGTACCCTTGTATATCAAGTTGTACACGGTTCTGTTGCTCACTTGCAGAAGGTTCGCCACCTCTCCAATGGTGAGGAACGGCTTGCTTGGCATATCCCATTCTGAATGGGACTGACCTGTTAAATTCTGTTTAATATGACGGTCCATAATCGAAGAAATTTATTTGCACACTGTTGAACATTGTTGCACGCTGTTGAAAGGATGTCGTGCCGTGCGACCCCTCTCACGTGGTACAATGGCGGTACAAAATTACTCCAAAAAGGACGATTCGCCAATAGCCGAAATTTCGGTTTGTTAAAAATTATATCCTGTAAATCAGTATTTTATAACGCTAACTTTTGCTTCCGTTTGCCGTCGTTTTGACCTCCGAATCTTCATGTGGCACATCTGCCCCAAGCTATAACTACAAAGAACTGGCACGTGCCTCTATACGTCTAAACATAGATATAGACATGAAAGATAACCATCGGTTGTATGTAGAATCAGCAAAGTGGTTGGGAGTTCCCTATCGAGGAGGAGGCAACAATAAAAGAGGCATAGACTGTTCGGGATTGACTTCGCATTTATACAAAAAAGTCTATCGCAAGAAGTTGGAACGCAACTCTGACGACCAGCGTACCAAAAACTGCCGTAAGGTAAGCAAAAGCAAACTACGCGAAGGAGACTTGGTGTTTTTCCACAACGGACGCAAGAAAAGAACTGCCAGCCACGTGGGAGTCTACCTGAAAGATAATAAATTTATCCATGCAAGTACCAGTCGCGGAGTGATTGTCAGTAGCCTGAATGAAGAGTATTATCGCAAGCACTGGCTTTCAGGCGGTCGGGTATCCGGTATAAAATAAACAATTATTTCCTCCGAAAAATTTTAAAATTCATCTATTAATTCCATATCTTTGCCTGAAAAGCGCAAAATGGAATACAAGACTTATTTATTTGACTTCGACTATACTTTGGCCGACTCATCACGTGGAATCGTAATTTGCTTCCGCAATGTGTTAACACGCCACGGACACACCGATATAACCGATGAAAGTATCAAACGCACCATCGGAAAAACACTTGAAGACTCATTCAGCATCCTGACCGGCATCACCGACAAAAATACACTCATCTCCTATAAAAAAGAATATGTGAAAGAAGCGGACATACATATGACCGCCAATACCAAGTTCTTCCCCGAAACCGTTGCGGTGCTGAAAGCCCTGAAAAAGAGAGGAGCCCAAATTGGTATCATCTCCACCAAATATCGCTACCGCATCCATGAAATGGTGGACCAGCATTTCCCAAACAAATTCTTCGACATCATCATCGGCGGAGAGGATGTGAAAAAGGCAAAGCCAAGCCCTCAAGGACTTCTGAAAGCACTACGCTGCCTGCATCGCAAGAAAAAAGACACATTATATATAGGTGACAGCATCATCGACGCACAAACCGCCCTATTAGCCGGAGTAGACTTCGTAGGCGTACTGAACGGCATGACCACGCGCGAAGAACTTGCCGAATACCGACACCGGCAGATTCTGCCCGACCTCACCCTGCTGCCGCTGATAAACAAGGAGACCACGCCTCCCCTTCTTCAGCGGTTGGTGCCCCATAAAGCCCTCATCTATTACCGGCTTCTTCATCAAAAACAAATCAGAGGGAAGAAAGAACTGCCCAAAGACCAACAACCCCACACATGCAAGAACTGTAGAAAGACGTTTCAAGGCAACTTCTGTCCCGATTGCGGACAGACACAAAATACGCCACGCTTCACTATTCGCAACGCCTTCCAGAACATATTAAGCGGATTTTTCAATATCGATAATGGATTCAGCCGCAACCTGCTGGAATTTCTCTACCGTCCCGGATATATGATAAGAGATTATATAGATGGAAAACGAGTGCATTACTTCAAACCATTCCAAAGCCTGTTTGTACTGGCTGCCCTTTATATCATGTTTGTCCAGCTGATAGACCCGGAGGCACTGAAAAACAGAGATAAAGAATACAAAGAAACTCCCACATACGAACAACTGATAGACAATATCAAAGAACAGAAAGAATATGCCATCAAAGACAGTGCCCGGATATATCTGGGACAAAGTCTGCTCTATGCCGACAGCGCCCGAATAGCGGATACCGACATCACCATGGAAGATAAAATAAACGTAAAATTGAAAGACAAGCCGGATAATACAAGAACCGCAACCGACGACAACGATGACATTGTTGACGATTTAACAGAGGCCGGTATAGCTGTCGGTGTTGCATTAGACGAATATAAAGAGAACTTCCTAAGCGAAAACAAATATATTTCAGCCGTTTACAATTTAATGAGAAGTTGGATTCATGGAAATAAAGCTTTTAGTATACTGCTTTTACTACCGGTTTTCACATTGGCAAGCCGATGGAGTTTCCGCAAATCTCTTGTCGGTCATCGGTTTAACCTGACCGAACAATTCTTTGCACAGGTATATATTGCCTGTCAGATACTCTGGATATCCCTTCTCATCCTGCCTTTCACCCGGGAAGCCCACCTGAATGACATCTTCGATTTGAGCTATGAAGCCATCTTCCTCCTGTTCGTATGGGACTATCGGCAGCTGTTCAACCTGTCATGGTGGAAAAGCTTCAAACGAACTACCGTCATGTTCTGCTATTGTGCATTGATTATGCTATTGGCGGCAACCTTATTCATCACATTACTTGCAACAATTGCCTACCTCAGATAGGCGATACTAAAAAGATGAGTATATGATTTGAATAAAAAAAGAGCAGAAAGTTTTTGAAGTTCAAAATAATATCAGTAATTTTGTGCCCGATTTAGTCCGTGGAGGTCGAAAAGAGACTTCAGAGATGATGTCCACCTTACGGAGAAAACCCGTTTAATATAAAAATAACATGTACGTAATTGTAGAAATTAACGGTCAGCAGTTCAAAGCTGAAGAAGGCAAAAAGCTGTTTGTACACCACATTCAGGATGCAGAAAGCGGAAAAACTGTTGAGTTTGAAAAAGTTTTGTTGGTAGACAACAATGGAACAGTAACTGTAGGTGCTCCTACTGTTGATGGTGCTAAAGTAGTTTGTGAAGTAGTTTCTCCGCTGGTAAAAGGCGACAAAGTACTCGTATTCCACAAAAAGAGAAGAAAAGGTTACAGAAAACTGAACGGTCATCGTCAGCAGTTTACAGAGTTAACTATTAAACAAGTTATTGCTTAATCATTTAAAATTTTAAGAAGAAATGGCACATAAAAAAGGTGTAGGTAGTTCTAAGAACGGCCGTGAATCAGCAAGTAAGAGATTAGGCGTTAAGATATTTGGTGGACAAGCTTGTAAAGCAGGAAACATCATCGTTCGTCAGAGAGGTACAGAATTCCATCCGGGCAACAACATCGGTATGGGTCGTGACCACACTCTTTTCGCTTTGGTAGATGGTACAGTATGTTTTAAAGTAGGTCGTGAAGATAAGAGATCAGTATCTATCATTCCGGCTGTGGAAGCATAATTCGGTCCCCTACAAAAAAAAGAATTAAAAAGAAGATTGTGTCAAAATACTGACACAATCTTTTTTTTTATGTACAAAGCCCGGACTTTGTTATTGGCTCACCTGCCAAACCATAAAGAAGAGCTTTTACTCTTAAAAGTTCACCCTGTTCTTCAGATAACTTCCGGAAGTGCCCTTTATGCATCAGCCTTTCCAACGGCTTACCAAGTCCCGACAAAGGGTAAAAAAAGATCAAAGTGTTTTTAAAAAAGCTCGTTATCTTTTGGAAAAAGCTCCTTTTCTTTTTTTTAAAGACCATTATCTTTTTGAGAAAGCTCTTGCTCTTTTTACAAAACGTCTTTGTCTTTTTGGAAGTACATAATTTCACGTTAGTACGTATGAGCCTTTACGGACGTATGCGCAGCCTTACACATACGTATGTGAAGCTCCATGCGGACGTACGTGTAAAAGCATGCTTTCCGACATGGAATGAAGCAAGCCCTCTCTATTTTACGGGTAATTCCCAAAAAGGCATTGAAATCTTTAAAAAAGAATCATATTACCCTGAAAACAAGCACTTTGCCATGTACATGAATAATAAACCGATTGCCGATAGCTTCATTCAATGTCCCCTGCCACCAATTCGTAAAAGCAGAAAGAGGATAAACCAAGCCGTCTGCCGAAAGTTCCGTAGCCCCCATATTAAAAACAGAAACCTGTTGAGTCGGAAAAGATTCAAACACGCTATCTTCTTTAATAGGTATAAACAGCCCATAATCAGTCAACATCCTCACTTCTGCCTGCTCCATATAGTCAGCAAGCAGACTGATGTTTCCCAAAGTATGATCTTCCCGCTTACCGGTAGCCCCCATAATCGTAATATCCCGCCTTCCCTGAGACAGACAGAAACGAAATGCCTTACTCAAATCATTCGTATCCTGCTCCGTTTCACGATGAATGAGATGAACATAGCGTTCCTTTATCTCCGGCAATAACGAATCACCATCACCCACAATAGCAGCCGGCATCTTCCCAAAGCGAAGATATGTGTTGACCGCCCCGTCACAACAAACCACATAAGGACACTCCCTCAACCATTCCTTAGCCAAAGAAGAAGAAGGGAAGTCTCCATCTGCCAATATAATAGTTTGAGGTATATTTATTTGTTCCGGTAATTTATATTCTTTCATTCTGTTACATTCATTAATTGTTTCCACCTTAGATACCCCCCAAAAGCTATCACGGCATAAAGTCCATAAAGAAAGGAAGTAAAATAAAGATCTTTATAAAGATATAACCCGCAAGATATAACATCTACAACAAGCCACACCAACCATTGCTCCACATATTTATGTGCCAACATCCACATAGCTATAATACTTAAAGCTGTAGTAAAACTATCCCACCATGGTATTGTACTGTCTGTATACGTTGCCAATATCCCACCTATCAACGCAAACACAAGGCATAGAACAACAAACAAAGGCATAAACAACTTGCGAGGAGTAAAAGTAATCAATTTCTCCTGCCTGCCGGGAACATGCCTCAACCATACCCACCAGCCATAGATACCCGCCAGCAAATAATAAACACTGATACCCGAATCTGCATACAGCCCCACCTGATAGTACACAACTATATAAATGGCAGGCATAATGACACTCACAGGCCACAACCAAATGCTTGCCTTGTACTCAAACCACAAATAAAGCAGCCCGACAAGAGTACCCACAATTTCAAGATAATTCATCTTCCGTTCATTTTCATATTAAATCCAAATGCAAAAGTAACGAATAACTCATACACCTTACCATTTTTTTATCTATCTTTGTCCACTAATTAAAGAAATATCAAAAAGAGTAAAAGATATGCTTACTATTAAACAAATTACCGACAACACGGAAGGAGTTATCCGCGGATTGGAAAAAAAGCACTTCAAAGATGCAAAAGCAACCATTGAACAAGTGCTTGCATTTAACGATAAAAGACGTAATACACAGAATCAATTAGATAAAAATCTGGCAGAGGTCAACTCTATCTCGAAATCTATCGGTCTGCTCATGAAAGAAGGCAAAAAGGAGGAAGCAGAAACAGCTAAAGCACGCGTTGCTGAAATCAAAGAAATCAGCAAAACCCTGCAAGCCGAAATGGACCAAGCTCAAGAAGATATGACCAATCTGCTCTATACCATCCCCAATGTCCCCTATGATGAAGTACCCGAAGGCTTTGGGGCCGAAGATAACGTAGTGGAAAAGATGGGAGGTATGGAAACCGAGCTCCCTAAAGATGCACTTCCCCATTGGGAACTTGCCAAGAAATATGACTTAATCGATTTTGACTTGGGCGTAAAAATTACCGGCGCCGGTTTTCCTGTATATAAGGGTAAAGGAGCACGCTTGCAACGCGCACTCATAAACTTCTTCCTTGACGAAGCACGTGCTTCCGGTTATGACGAAATTATGCCTCCGACGGTTGTCAACACCGCCTCCGGTTATGGAACCGGACAATTGCCTGACAAAGAAGGACAGATGTATCACTGCGAAGTAGATGATTTATATTTGATTCCCACTGCCGAAGTGCCTGTGACAAACATCTATCGCGATGTTATTTTGGATGAAAAGCAATTGCCTATCAAAAATTGTGCATACACTCAATGTTTCCGTCGTGAAGCCGGCTCATACGGTAAAGATGTTCGCGGTCTGAACCGCTTGCACGAATTCTCCAAAGTAGAATTAGTCCGCATTGACAAGCCCGAACATTCCAAACAATCACATCAGGAAATGCTGAATCACGTAGAAGGTCTATTACAAAAGCTGGAACTCCCCTATCGTATTCTCCGTCTTTGTGGCGGTGATATGAGTTTTACAGCTGCTCTTTGCTTCGATTTTGAAGTATATTCGGAAGCACAGAAACGCTGGTTGGAAGTCAGCTCCGTTTCAAACTTCGACACATATCAGGCTAACCGTCTGAAATGCCGCTATCGCAACGCAGACAAGAAAACCGAACTTTGCCATACATTGAACGGTTCAGCATTGGCATTGCCGCGCATCGTTGCTGCACTGCTTGAAAACAATCAGACTCCCGAAGGAATCCGTATCCCCAAAGCATTGGTTCCCTATTGTGGATTTGACATGATTGACTGATATACTATGGTGTAATCGGTTACAAATTTCATATACAATAACAAGACTTAGTCATATAGCATAAGCCACCCATATAAAAGGGTGGCTTTTCTTTTGTCGTTAGAAAATATAATCATAACTTTGCAAACAATTATCAAATTGATATCCAAGCAAGAAGAACAACTAACTTATAGTATAGCAAAATGAATAAGATTATTTCAAAAGAACATTTCTCAGAAAAGGTCTTTAAGCTGGTGATAGAGGCTCCTCTTATTGCAAAGTCTCGCAAAGCAGGACACTTTGTAATCGTCCGTGTAGGCGAAAAAGGCGAACGTATGCCGCTGACCATAGCCGGTGCAGACCCCATAAAAGGAACCATCACATTGGTAGTGCAAGAGGTAGGACTCTCCTCTACCCGTCTTTGCGAACTGAATGAGGGTGATTACATCACTGATGTTGTAGGTCCATTGGGAAAAGCTACCCACATCGAAAACTTCGGAACCGTAGTCTGTGCCGGAGGAGGAGTCGGCGTTGCCCCAATGCTTCCTATTGTCCAAGCATTAAAAGCCGCCGGAAACCGTGTCATCACCGTATTGGCAGGACGCAGCAAAGAACTGATTATTCTCGAAAAAGAAATGCGTGAAAGTTCTGACGAAGTAATCATTATGACAGACGACGGCTCATATGGTCGTAAAGGACTGGTGACAGAAGGTGTAGAAGAAGTGATAAAACGCGAAAAAGTAAACAAATGCTTCGCCATCGGTCCCGCCATCATGATGAAATTTGTCTGCCTGCTGACTAAGAAATATGAAATACCTACCGATGTATCTCTGAACACCATCATGGTGGACGGAACAGGTATGTGTGGCGCATGCCGCATCACCGTGGGAGGCAAAACACGCTTCGTATGCGTGGATGGTCCTGAATTTGACGGACATCAAGTGGATTTCGATGAAATGCTAAAACGTATGGGAGCTTTCAAAGAGATTGAAAGGGAAGAAATTCATAAACTGGATACAGACAAACAACCCGAAACTTGCGAAGCGACCAAGGAACTTGATGGACGTGATGCCCCTTGGCGTACAGAGTTGCGCAAAGCGATGAAACCCAAAGAACGCATGGCCATTCCCCGTGTCAAGATGAATGAGCTGGATGCAGAATACCGTTCGCATAGCCGTAAAGAAGAAGTAAACTTGGGACTGAACGAAGAACAAGCCATAACGGAAGCCAAGCGTTGTCTGGATTGCCCCAACCCGACTTGCATGAATGGCTGCCCGGTAGGAATCAATATTCCTAAATTCATTAAAAACATCGAACGCGGAGAATTCCTCGAAGCTGCAAAGACTCTGAAAGAGACCAGTGCTCTGCCGGCTGTATGTGGTCGCGTTTGTCCACAAGAAAAACAATGCGAATCGCAATGTACACATTTGAAAGCCGGACACGAAGCTGTTGCCATTGGTTACTTGGAACGTTTTGCAGCTGATTACGAACGTGAAAGCGGGCAAATATCCGTCCCACACATAGCAGAAAAAAACGGTATCAAGATAGCCGTCATCGGTTCAGGTCCTGCAGGACTTTCCTTTGCCGGAGATATGGCCAAGCTGGGCTATGAAGTAACCGTATTCGAAGCATTACATGAAATCGGCGGCGTATTGAAATACGGCATCCCTGAATTCCGCCTGCCCAACAAGATTGTAGATGTGGAAATCAATAACTTGGCAAAGATGGGGGTCACCTTTATGAAAGATTGCATTGTAGGCAAAACCATCAGTGTGGAAGATTTGGAAGCCGAAGGTTTCAAAGGTATATTTGTCGCATCAGGCGCCGGCCTGCCCAACTTCATGAACATTCCGGGGGAAAACTCCATCAACATCATGTCTTCCAATGAATACCTGACCCGTGTAAATCTGATGGATGCAGCCAGCGATGATTCTGATACTCCGGTGGTATTTGGAAAGAATGTAGCCGTTATCGGTGGAGGCAACACTGCCATGGACTCTGTCCGCACCGCCCGCCGTTTGGGAGCAGAGCACGCCATGATTATTTACCGCCGTTCAGAGGAAGAAATGCCGGCACGTTTGGAAGAAGTAAAACACGCCAAGGAAGAAGGAGTGGAATTCATGACTCTCCACAACCCCATTGAGTACATCGCTGACGAAAAAGGGCGCGTCAAACAAGTAGTATTGCAAAAGATGGAATTGGGTGAACCAGATGCTTCGGGTCGCCGCAGTCCTGTAGCCATTCCGGGAGCAACAGAAACCATCGATATAGACATGGCTATTGTCAGTGTGGGCGTATCTCCCAACCCGATCGTTCCCAGCTCTATCAAAGGATTGGAATTGGGACGTAAAGGAACTATCGCTGTAAACGATAATATGCAATCATCCATCCCGACTATCTATGCCGGTGGAGATATCGTTCGCGGAGGAGCAACGGTGATTCTGGCAATGGGCGACGGACGCAGAGCCGCTGCCGCCATGCATGCACAATTAACTCAGCAGAAATAACAGATACATTAGACACAGAAGACACGGATTTGCATGAACTTATTCTCCATTCCGTGAAATCTGTGTCTAATCATAACATATACCATCATTAACTAAATAATTCTTAAACATTCCGGGTAATAAACAAATAATAACGCTGATTTAACCGGTATTATAGCTACTCCTAGTTACTTTTGCCAACATATAATCACGTATAAAGAGAAAACAAATGACCCAAAGGGTAAGTCTCAGCATATTACTCTGTACCTTAGCGGCACTGACAGCACAAGCACAATGGAGCAAACAGGATTCTCTCCGTTTACAGCAATTGTTAAATGGAGAGGAAGAATTAATCATCAACAAAGAAGCTGTAAAATCAATTCATTTTGACTTTAAACCGACTAAGGATGCCATCCAAGGAAGTCCGATGATATCTCAAGACAAACCATGGATGAAATTTCTAGATGCCTTACCCAAAAACTTTGGAGATACCACCCAATGGATAAAACCCCAATATGTTCGCTTTACCCCTTACACCCCCTATACAAGATGGGATGAAGACCCGGTAAATGATCCGATTATCACCAATGAGAAAGAACTGAAAATATCCATGGTGTTAAATGTAAACAGCGCAATCAAATATGATGTAAGGGAACAACGTGTTATACTTACCGGCAAAAATAACAATGCCATTCAAGTCAGCGTAGGAGCAACATATACTTTCGATGCCGAAAAATTACTTTATGAAAACCTTACCACACGAGGACGTGCCATCAAACGCAACCGCAAACATGCCAATGCCTGGAAAAGCTATATGGACTATATACCAACCCTGCAGGATACCGTAAAGAAAGACACTACCCTAATGATGGAACTTCTGCGTAAACAAGCCGAAAGGCTCTACCCGGGAGTAGTGGAATCTTCTGACTCACTACTTCTTAAAAACAAAGTAAACGGCCAAAACCAGACAAAGGAAAGCCGCTAAATGATTCCACTTCAGTTCCGTTTTAAAAGCCCAAACTGAAAATAGAGTAAACACGGCTAACGTAATCACTTCTTGTATTACTTTTAACTGCATGATATCAAACGGCCCTCCGTTATCGCGAAAGCCTAAACGATTGGCAGGCACCTGAAGACAATACTCAAAAAAAGCAACCGCCCAACTAAAAGCAATCACGCCAATCAATGGAAGTGCCGCAAACCAACTGAATTCCTGTTTCATCTTTAAATGCCCATACCATGCAAAAGTCATGAACACATTCGAAAAAATCAATAAAATGATTGAATAAATACCTTGAGATACCATTTTGTTCTTAATCTATTTTATCAGGAAGTAAATCCTCCTGTATGTTTGTCATACTTCCCCATAAGCTATAACGTGCCTCGGGATTCAATTTCTCTAAAGATTTCAACACCTCTTTCATGTCCGAACGATTTGACTGGCTTTCGTAAGGACAATTCTTTATCTGCCGACGATACCCCCGAACACGAGCCATATCTGACAAATCAGACTCATGCACCAAACACATGGGACGAATGATAGTCATGTCAAACTTACGCATCACCAACCGAGGCGGCATAGTTCCAAATGCCCCTTGAAAAGTGATATTCATCAACAATGTTTCCAAAATATCATCCATGTGATGCCCCAATGCTATCTTAGTACATCCATGCTCTTTAGCAACTGTGAAAAGAGCCTTCCTCCGATTCCACGAACAAAGGAAGCACGGAGATTTACGAGTGTCAGTTGACAAATCGAACGATGTTTCAAAATACACAAATGGCACTCCCAAACCCTCAGCATAATTCTTCAAATATTCCAAATCGGACTGATAAGGAATATTCGTCATGCCAATGTGTACTGCCATAACCGTAAAACGTGGTTTTAAGATACGAGAACGCTTTGCCAACAATTCCAATAACGCCAACGAATCTTTACCTCCGGACAAACCAACCAATATCTTATCTCCATCTTCAATAAGACGATATTTCACCATCCCCTTGTTAAAGCGTTGCTCCACACGGCGCATTATTTTATCTTCTTCCGTAAATTGTGCCATATCTGTTTTTAGAAATCGGGCACAAAAATACATGAAAAGAATGATTTATGGAAGATTTCATAAAATAGAATGAAGTAAAGTGGCATAATTCCAATAAATATTGTATTTTTGAATTTAGAATAGTACAAATATTGCAGATAAAATGATACGCAAAAGATACATAGCCTGCCTGTTTGCCTTAGGGCTGACGAGCAGCATGATGGCGCAAAACCTCGAACAAGCTAAAAAACTTTTCCTTGAAGGAGAATTTGAAAAGGCCAAACCTGTGTTTCAGAGTTTGGTGAAAAAGGCCCCATCCAATGCCAATTATAATTATTGGTATGGTGCTTGCTGCTATGAAACCGGAGAAAAAGTTGAAGCACAACCCTATCTGGAGAAAAGTGCGGCACGCAAAGTGATTGATGCATTCAAATATCTGGGAAAGCTATATTATGATATGTACCGCTTCGAAGATGCAGTGGACAACTACGAGCAACACATCGAATGGCTGGAAAAGAAAAAACGACCAACCGAAGCAGCTGAATCCGAATTAGAAATTATCAAACAAGGCGCACGCATGATTAAGGGTGTGGAAGACGTAGCCGTAATAGATAGCTTTGTGGTAGACAAGAACGAATTTCTGAAAGCATATAAAGTGAGTCGTGAATCAGGTACTTTACATCAAGACAACTCCATCGCAGGCACTATTTACCAGTCAGAAATGGGTAATAAAATAATTTATGGTGATCAAGACCCTGATGGAAAAATGCAACTTTACTCACGCATAAAGCTGATAAATAACTGGAGCGATCCGGAACCTTTAAATACCCTGAATGAACAGGGAAATGTCAACTACCCCTATCTGATGGCAGACGGAGTAACACTATATTATGCTTCTGATGGAGAAGGCTCGTTGGGTGGATATGACATATTTGTTACTCGCTATGACTCAGAAAGTAGTAGCTACTTACGACCGGATAATATTGGAATGCCCTTTAATTCACCGGCCAATGATTATATGTATGTCATTGATGAATTAAATAATTTAGGATGGTTTGCATCCGACCGCTATCAACCTGAAGACAAGGTCTGTATTTATGTTTTTGTTCCAAATGAAACGAAGGTAGTATACGATTATGAAAATACTGACCCGACAACACTTAAAGAGGCAGCTAGCTTGCGTTCTATCCGAACCACTTGGAAAGATACAGATAAAGTACGTATTGCCAAACAAAAGTTAGCTGCCCTGATATATGCCAAAGATACGGAAAAGAAGGAAGGAGACTTTTTATTTATAATAGATGATTCCACTGTCTATCACACTCTCAATGATTTCCGCTCCACCCCTGCACGAGCCGCATACCAACAAGTGATGCAGAAGCAAAAAGATTATGATATGCTCTCCAAAAATCTTGAAGAGAAACGAGAGCAATATGCTCAAAGCAATCGTTCACAAAAGAAAGCCCTCGCTCCCGGCATACTTGACTTAGAAAAACGGACCGAACAGCTTTTGAAAGAAATTGAAAAGCTTACTCTGAACGTACGAAACGAAGAGATAAAGAAATTAAAACACTAATACAAGCTAAAATGGAAGCACTTATTATCATCGCTCTAATATTGGCCGGTCTACTTCTCTTTATTGTAGAAGTATTCCTTATTCCAGGTATTAGTATTGCCGGAATAGCGTCAGTTATTTGTATCTTGTATGCTAATTATTATGCCTTTTCCGCTTTAGGGCCGGAAGCAGGCTTTCTTACACTGGCAGTTTCAGCTGTGGGATGTATCGGTATCACCGCGTGGTTTATGCATTCCAAGACAATGGATAAACTATCTTTAAAGAAAAGCCTCGACTATAAAATCAATCCATTGAAAGGATTGAATATTAAAGTCGGTAACAAAGGTATCACAGTTACTCGTCTAGCCTTGATCGGTAATGCTGAGATAAGCGGACATATTATAGAAGTCCGTTCTGCCGACGGACTGATAGATGAAAAAACACCTATCTATGTAGAGCGTATCGTAGAAAATACGGTCATTGTACGTAAACTCAAATAACATAAATATTCACACTAAAATACGAATTACCATGATTGAACCCAACTATCTTCCCTTCATTCTCATTGGAGGCGGAATTATTTTTGTAATATTATTTTTTCATTATGTACCATTCTTCCTTTGGCTTTCAGCCAAAGTATCAGGTGTACGCATCTCATTAATACAGTTATTCTTAATGCGCATCCGAAATGTCCCGCCATACGTCATCGTCCCGGCAATGATTGAAGCGCATAAAGCCGGTTTGAGCACTATCACTCGCGACGAGTTGGAAGCACACTATATGGCAGGCGGACACGTAGAAAAAGTGGTACACGCATTGGTTTCTGCTTCTAAAGCTAACATCGAACTTTCTTTTCAAATGGCAACAGGAATTGACTTGGCAGGTCGTGATGTATTTGAAGCCGTGCAAATGTCTGTCAATCCGAAAGTAATTGACACTCCTCCTGTTACTGCCGTAGCAAAAGATGGTATCCAATTGATAGCCAAGGCACGCGTTACCGTACGCGCTAATATACGTCAATTAGTAGGTGGCGCAGGAGAAGACACCATTTTGGCACGTGTAGGCGAAGGTATCGTATCCTCTATCGGATCGTCCGAGAACCACAAATCGGTATTGGAGAATCCGGATTCAATCTCTAAACTGGTACTCCGCAAAGGCTTGGATGCCGGAACAGCTTTTGAAATTCTATCAATCGATATTGCGGATATAGATATAGGTAGAAACATCGGTGCAGCCTTGCAAATTGATCAAGCTAATGCAGACAAAAATATCGCACAAGCCAAGGCTGAGGAACGTCGTGCCATGGCAGTCGCACTGGAACAGGAAATGAAAGCGAAAGCCGAAGAAGCACGCGCCAACGTAATCCAAGCAGAAGCTGAAGTACCCAAAGCCATGGCTGAAGCATTTCGTAGTGGCAATCTAGGCATCATGGATTATTATCGTATGAAAAATATACAGGCAGATACCTCCATGCGCGAAAATATTGCAAAACCCGAAACAAGTTTCGGCAATGAACCGTTAAGCAAATAATAACTTAGGACGTACTGATTATATCTACCATAGAAGCAAGCTCTCATGAAGTTACCCGATATTCCGAAAAGATATCAAATGTATGCATCCATAGATCTTCTTCTATTATTTTGAAAAAATATTTATTATAAAAACAATTAAAAGCAATGGCCATGAAAAAATATTATGCCGAATCTGAATTGATTATCAATCCTGATGGTTCTATTTTTCACCTTCATGTAAAGCCGGAACAACTAGCAGATAAAATAATTCTTGTGGGTGACCCGGGTCGTGTAGCTTTAGTAGCTTCCCATTTCGACACCATAGAGTGTGAAGTAGAAAGTCGTGAGTTTAAGACCATTACCGGAACCTATAAAGATAAACGTATTACGGTAGTTTCTACAGGTATTGGCTGCGACAATATAGATATCGTAATGAACGAATTGGATGCTTTGGCTAATATCGATTTTAAAAGCCGTTATGAGAAAGATAAGTTACGCCAACTGCAACTAGTACGCATAGGTACTTGTGGAGGTTTGCAACCTTATACTCCTGTAGGTACATATATCTGTTCAGAAAAGTCTATCGGTTTTGATGGATTGCTTAATTTTTATGCCGGCCGTAATGAAGTATGTGATCTCAAAATGGAACAAGCATTCATCAATTATATGGGTTGGGAAGGCAATGTATGCATCGCACATCCTTACGTTATTAATGCAGACAAAGAACTCATTGACCGCATCGCACAAAATGATATGATTCGCGGGGTAACTATCGCAGCCGGAGGCTTCTTTGGACCACAAGGACGGGAGCTCCGTATCCCTTTGGCCGATCCCAAACAAAATGAGAAAATTGAACAATTTGAATATGAGGGGTACCATATCACTAACTTCGAAATGGAAAGTTCTGCACTTGCAGGGCTTGCACGCTTAATGGGTCACAAAGCGATGACTGTATGTATGGTTATTGCTAACCGATTAATAAAGGAAGCCAACACAGGATATAAAAATTCTATTGACGAACTGATAAAAAAAGTTTTAGAACGAATATAATCACTACAGATGGAAGCCAATTTCAAACAAACAACTACTGATAAAGAAGAACGCTACAGCCTCTTCCTACCCCAATTCGAGCTTCTAATTTCGAACGAAAAGGAAGAAGTTAGTGTTCTTGCCAATGCCTGTGCCGCCCTTCATGAAGCCTTTGGTTTTTTTTGGGTAGGTTTCTATCTAGTCAAAAATGATAAACTCATTCTCGGTCCTTTTCAAGGAAGTGTCGCTTGTTACCATATCCGCAAAGGAAAAGGAGTATGCGGAACTTCATGGGCTGAATCTCGTACACTGATAGTACCTGATGTGGAACAATTCCCCGGACACATTGCATGCAGCTCCCTCTCCCGTTCCGAAATAGTAGTCCCTATCCTTGCTGATGGACAAGTAAAAGGAGTGTTGGACATTGATAGCGACGTATTAAACTCTTTTAATGAAATAGACCGCTACTACTTGGAAAAAGTAGCTGCCGTCATAGCTAAAACATTGTACTATTAAGATGAAAATGATAAACCAAGATACTATCTGTGCAATTGCCACCGCTCAAGGAGGAGCCATCGGAATTATCCGTGTATCCGGTCCTAGAGCTATTGAAATAACTTCACACCTATTTATCCCTATACAAGGAAAACCATTAACCGAGCGAAAGCCTTATACTCTTACTTTCGGAAAAATCCTTTCTCCACAAGGAGAAGTTATCGACGAAGTATTGGTTTCTTTATTCCGTGCCCCCCATTCTTATACCGGTGAAGACAGCACAGAAATCATGTGTCATGGTTCATCCTATATTTTACAACAAGTAATACAACTCCTCATCCAGAGCGGATGCCGATCCGCATTGCCTGGTGAGTACACCCAACGTGCTTTTCTGAACGGAAAGATGGACTTGAGCCAAGCCGAAGCCGTAGCTGATTTAATCGCTTCTTCTTCTGCTGCAAGTCATCGTTTGGCAATGAGCCAAATGCGCGGTGGATTCAGTAAAGAACTTGCCGAACTACGTAATCAGTTGCTACACTTCACTTCGTTAATGGAGTTGGAACTGGACTTTAGCGACCATGAAGAATTGGAGTTCGCCAACCGCAGTGAACTGAACGAACTCGCTGCCCATATCGAACAAGTCATTGCACGATTAGCACACTCTTTCAGCGTAGGAAATGCCATCAAAAACGGTATTCCGGTAGCGATTATCGGAGAAACGAACGTTGGAAAATCCACTTTATTGAATGCATTGCTAAATGAAGAAAAAGCCATTGTAAGCGATATCCATGGAACCACCCGCGATGTGATAGAGGATACAATAAATTTACAAGGCATTACCTTCCGGTTCATTGACACCGCAGGCATCCGTCAGACATCCGATACCATTGAAAGTCTAGGGATAAAGCGCACTTTTAAAAAAATGGAACAATCCCATATCATTTTATGGATGATAGACTCTACAGATGTCAAAGGGCGGCTCGAAGAGTTACAAACCGAAATTCTTCCGCATTGCCAAAGTAAGAAACTGATTATTCTGTTCAATAAATCAGAATTGTTACTGCCCATACAAAAAGAAGAACTAGCAACTATGTTTGCCAATATTGAAACGGAGAAGTTATTTATTTCCGCCAAGAAACGAGAAAACATAACCACTTTGGAAGAGAAATTAGTGCAAGCAGCTACTTTGCCGGAAATCAGTCTTAATGATATTATTATCACAAATGCAAGACATTACGAAGCATTAGTCCAAGCCCTGAACTCCATTCATAGAGTACAGGAAGGATTACAATCGGATCTACCAGGAGATTTGGTAAGCGAGGATTTAAGACAATGTATCTTCCATCTTTCAGATATTGTGGGAGATGTAACTAATGATGAAGTGCTTGAAAATATATTTAAAAACTTCTGCATCGGCAAGTAAATATCTGATTATCAAATAGTTAAATTAATTATAATCGATTAATATGGCGCTCTTTACGGGCGCCTTTTTTGTTGCTCAAGTATCGTTGATAATCGTTGCTAAGCCTTTTTACGCCATTTTTTGTACCTCCTGTGTACCTCACAAGCCAAAAGCTGGGTTTACTGCCTGCCAGATGGTGGATAACCTGGAACGCCTTGGAACGCTGTGGTACGCAATGAAACAGATTTGGCGAACTAAAAAGATAATTAAAATGGCTAGTAACATTGAAGTTCAAAAGAAATGCGAGTGGTGTGGCACTATTTTTACCGCCCATAAGATTACTACCGCATACTGTTCACACAGGTGCGCAAACCTCGCATACAAAGATCGAGTTAGAAAAAAACGAATTCAAGAATTCCACTTGAAACATGATGCAGAATTAAAACCTAATTCTGAAAAAGAGTTCTTAACCCCTACTGAAGTTGCTGCATTTTTAGGTGTAGGTCGTACCTCAATTTATCGGTATATCAGAAACGCGAAAATCAAAGCGGTCAGATTTGATGGGAAAACTCTTGTACGGCGTTCGGATATTGATAAGATGTTCGACTACATTATTGCTTCCAATAATGAGAATAAGCCCAAAGAGAAAACTCCGATATCAGATTTCTACACCACAGCTGAAGTCAAGGAAAAGTATGGCGTAAAGGATTCCTGGATATTTCATATCGCTAAGGAACATAATATTCCACGAACCTTTCACCGTGGAAAAACCTATTGGAGCAAAAAGCATATTGATGATTACTTTGCAAAGAAAGCTCCCGATCCTGAAATCAAGGAATGGTACAGCACACAAGACATGCAGGAGAAGTTCGGCATGACACTAACGGCCATCTATTCTTTTGTATCAAAGAATGCCATTCCCAAAAAGAAAGTCGGCATCATGGTGTACTACTCCAAGAAGCATGTGGACATTGCCAAAGGTCTCATAGCTCCCGAAGAGCCCAAATACTACACCATTGCCGAAGCAATGGAGCGATTCAATCTGACACGGGACCAACTCTACCATTATGTGAAATACCATAATATTCCCCGTATCAAGGTCGGTAAATATACCAAGATCCTGCGGGCAGAGCTGGACAAGTTCTTTGAGCCTCCAAAGATAGAATGAGTCGAAAGTTATTTTCCGGTGATAAATACCACCATTAGAACACCTATTTTATTTGCAACAAAAACAAGTATTAATCAAAAAACAATATAGCTATGACACTTACATGCACTAACGTAACTCTGAGACAAAAGCCATTGCGTAACGACCGCATATCTCTTTATCTGGATTATTATCCGGCAATCCGCAATCCTTATACGATGAAGATGAGTCGCCGGGAATTCCTCGGTATCTACATCTATGCCAAGCCTAAGAACGAGCAGCAAAGAATGTTCAATCAGGATATGCTGAACAAGGCAGAGGCAATCCGCTGTATCCGTGTCCAGTCGCTTATCAATGAAGAATTCGGGTTCTTGGACAAGAACAAGCAAAAGGTAGATTTCCTCGCCTACTTCCGGACAAAGGCACGGGAAAAATATGAGAAATGGGATTGCGTTTACAACCACTTTGAGAAATTTGTCGGCGGTAAATGCACATTCGGAGACGTTACCGTAGAACTTTGCGAGAAGTTCAGGGATTACCTGCTCAAATGCAAACAAATCAATCATCCCAATGCTTATATCTCACGCAATTCGGCAGCCGGCTATTATTCGACTTTCCGTGCCTTATTGAAAATAGCCTATAAAGAGAAGATGTTGCGCGAGAACTTGAACGACTTTCTGGAAAAGATAGAATGGAAAGAGGTCAAGAAAGAGTATCTGACACTTGATGAAGTCAAGAAACTGGCAGCTACACCCTGCAAGATTCCTGTCTTAAAACAGGCCTCCCTGTTTGCCTGCATGACCGGTCTCCGTATCAGTGATATTCTGAAGCTGGACTGGCGTGATTTTGAAGTCGGCCCAGACCAAGGCTATTACATTCGTATCTGTACCGAGAAAACGGAAACCGAGGCCACCCTCCCCATCAGTCAGGAGGCACTGGAATTGTGTGGCGAATGGGGCACCGGAAAAGTCTTCAAAGGTTTAACCCGCTCCATGACTCACCATCCCTTGAAACAATGGATTTCCGAAGCCGGAATCAGAAAGCACATAACCTTCCACTGCTTTAGGCACTCGTATGCGGTCATCCAAATCTCTTTAGGCACAGACATTTACACAGTATCGAAGATGCTGACGCATAAGAATGTCACCACGACACAAATTTATGCCGATTTGGTTAATTCAAAGAAGCGAGAGACGGCGAATAAGATTTCGTTGAAATAGTATAAAGTTCTATAACGTAAGAAGAGTCCGACTAGGTTTTGACCCCATATCGGACTCTTCTTTTTTATTCTATCGTGGCATAGATGGCATAGAAATAAGTACCATATCGAGGACAAATGCTGCCACTTTCTTGGATTTATAGTATGGTATTAATGAAACGATATATATTTGCGCACAAACAATTAGCAAATATCACTATGAATCAGAAAAGTATAGAACATATAGCACTCCATTCCCTTGTATTGGTAGGTACTCTTGTTGTTGGCGTTTTAGTTCGTCAGTTTGTTTTATTCAAGGGTGTTGATGATTTCAGTAGTAGTGTTGCATTTTTTGCAACAGTAATTGTCTTGATGGCGATCTATACCAGTTTACAGACAACCTCTAATCAGTTTTTGCTGCCACGCATAGAAGCTTTTCTATTGCGTTTCTCTGCTTTTCAAACGATGAAAAATTACAATGATACCGTTTCTGTTCCTGAAGCCCCTACAATCAAAGATTCAAACCAAGCTACGACTGATATCATTGAGTCAGATCCTACCGCTAAAGAAACAATCTCTGAACCCTCAGAATATGAAGTTATGCGAACCAACGCTATAGCAAAAAAGAATCGTGCTACTCAAACCAGATTGGAAAAGGTCCTCAGCTATACGAAGCAAACAATGGTCGCCTATATGAGTGAAGAAGATCTCAACCGTTTATGTGCATACATCGTAGAATATAGTTCAGGCGATACCTTACAAAAGATATCGCCTGTAAAGGTTGACTCTCAACTAAAAAGTATTGATATTATGCACTTTGGTTGGAATATAGGCAAAGCTTTTGGTATAAAGCGTATTCATACAGCTACATTTATTAAAAATGTCTTTGCCCACACTCTTTGCGATTTGGAGATTTCAACTATTGAGCGTAAAATGTCTAATACCGAATCAAAATGTAGAATTAAATTATACAAAAAATTATATGATTAATATTGATTTATATTCAAAACCACTTCATAGCGTAGTGTATTAAACACTTTAGCTAGCATTGCACCATTTTCTTTTGCAACAGCTATAGTATATTCGTCCTTATGTTTCTTAATCAGATTTATAATTTTGTCTTGCAAAACATCAGCCTTTAGTGATTCCGTCATCTGAGATAATTCGTTCTGCGTTTCAGATATTGCTTTATTAAGAATTTTTTCATTCAAATCTTCCAATGCTTTTCTAGCTAATTCTTTTGTTTCATTTGTTGCTTGAATAATATAGATACATTTTTCAAAATCTTCATTCTTCTTATAAATTCCTGATGCATCAATGCCTGGGAAAGGATACAATTTTATTGAGAATATTGAAGAACCAATGCTTGCATCAAATAGGTTTCCGTTGCTATTTGAACCTAGATTAAAAGATAGATTTTGATAATATATATTTAATATAAACAATGCTCCTAATGAACGTATAAAGTGTTTTAGATTTCCTTTTTTTAATGACTTTGCCCTATTATGTTTTACTGCTTGGTATGCCTTTTGCCAATCAGAAGAACTTGTACCTCTTTTATATGCTTTATGTAGTGGTGTTAAATATATATTATCATTTCCTTCCAAATATAATATTGGACTTGAAACCATAACTACTTTTTTGCTTAAACTCCATTTAGATTCCAATAGAGCCAAACAATCTGTATCAAAGTATAAATCTTTATCGTCTGGTTTTGTACCACCTTCTCTAAAATACAGTTCCTTAGATATAGATTCTATTTCAACAGTTGTACGAATTAATAAATCCGCAATCTTCATTGAATAAACATCAAGTTGACTATCGTCTATGTGAATAATCTCTGCTAAAGATAATAATTCACGCTCAAGTGACTTATATACATTCCAATACAAATTGTTCCCCATTTCTATCGTATTTTAGTATTTCTCTCCAAAGTTACTAAAATTCATCAGATAGAATGATTGATAATATACAATTTATCATCCCATATTTTATAGACATATATTCCCTCTTACGCACAATCTTCAAAAACTCATTCCAGAGAGAATAAAAATACATGACTGATTTTCATATACTCATCATCAATAATGACTAAGCAAAGTTATCTCACAGTTATATTCCGGTGATGTTTTCCACCATCAAAACACCAATTTCCTTTGCCAGCGAACAATTAAAAACGAGTACGTATGGCAAACGAACAAATCACATTTGATAAGCTGCCGCAGGCGGTAGGTTATCTCACAGAACAGATGGAACAAATCCGGCAAATGGTAGCAGCACTGCAACCGCAGGTTTCTTCCGACAAGCATCGTCTTATTGAAATTGACGAAGCTTGTAAAATCACACGAAAGGCGAAGCCTACCATTTACACGCTTGCGCGTAAAGGACTGATTCCGGCTTACAAACGAGGGAAAAAACTCTACTTCTATGAAGATGAGCTGCTGCAATGGATTGAGTCCGGCCGCAAGCAGATGCAGGCAATATCGCTCCAGGAACAGGCAGCGGAGATAGTATATGGAGCGAAGCGCAAACCAAAGGGAGATTATAACTTTTGATCTGCACGGCTATGGAAACCTCCAAATTAACAGCAGAAGGTATTATCGGCGAGGCTGTCCGCATCGGAGCCAAGATGTCCGGCGGTGAGTTCCCGATAGAAGTCTTTCCTATCAGGATTCAGCGTATCATCAGCAGTTTGCACGATTGTCAGGGCTATCCCGTGGATTATGTTGCTGCGGCTATCCTTGCGGCCATTGCCGTGGGGATTGGCAACTCCCATCTGGTGCAGGTGAAGCGCAACTGGCTGGAAAGTCCCATTCTGTACATGGCACTGATTGGACGCCCTGGGGCCAATAAGAGTCACCCGCTGAGTTTCGCTTTCCAGCCGTTTATTGAACACGACTATTGTCAGAATCAGGAATATCAGAAGCTGTATGCCGAGTATGAACGCACTATGTCCATGAGTAAGAAGGAACGCTTGGAAGCCGGTTTGGATGAGTTTCCGCAGGCTCCCGTGCGCAGACGTTTTCTTGTTTCGGATATTACCCCCGAAGGATTGAGCCTGATACATGCCCAGAATCCCAGAGGACTCTGCCTTTGGTCGGACGAGCTGTCGGCTTGGTTCAAGAACTTCAACCGCTACAATAACGGTTCGGAAGAACAGTTCTGGCTTTCAGTGTTCAATGCCAAGCCCACGATTTCAGACCGCAAGAGTACGCAAAGTTCCATTTTTATCAGACGTCCCTATATCTCTGTTATCGGTACCATCCAAAAGAAGATTTTGGGCGAACTGGTTAAAGGCGAGCGTTCGAGTAACGGTTTTATTGACCGTATTCTTTTCGTAATGCCTGAATCTGTCTTGAAAAGCAGATGGAACGACCGGGAAACTCCTGAAGAACTGGAAATCCAGTGGCAACAGATTATCGACAAGCTCATCGCACAGGATTGTCCGCGCGATGAGAATAATGAGTTGCAGCCCCAATGCCTACCATTTGATGAAGACGCCAAGCAACGGCTTTACGGTTGGCAGCATGAAAATGCACGCCAATGTGATATGGAAACTAATGATGCTTTGGTAGGTATTTACTGCAAACTGGAAATCTACATTATCCGGTTTTGTCTGATTATCCAGCTTGCCCGATGGACTTGCGGAGAGTGCGACAAGCATACGATTGACCTTGAAAGCGTGAACCGTGCCATCCTGCTGGCCGAGTATTTTCGGACAACAGCCGTAAAAGTGCAGACTGCCGTCAGTCAGGAACAGTTGAACGAATTGCACCGCAACATCTACCTGAATCTGCCTCAGAGATTTACAACGGCAGAAGGTATCGGCATTGCTGAAAGTTACGGGATGAAGGAGCATGCCTTCAAGATGTTTCTAAAACGCCACATCGGAACATTATTCAGAAAAGAGAATCATGGAGAATACAGTAAATAAACCTGTTACTATGCACATTTTCGCAACCGAGGGGTTTGTGAAGTTGCGAAAATGTGCATAGTAACATCCAAACAGAAAGAAAAATGAGCTACAGATTCACATTAGAACCATACAAAGGTGTCAGTACCCGGCATACATGCCCGAACTGCCACCGCAAAAGTTGTTTCGCCAAATACATCGATACGGAAAAGCAAATCAGCTTTCCCGATTATGTAGGGCGATGCAACCATGAACAGAAGTGCGGCTACAACTATACGCCCAAAATGTACTTTGACGAGAACCCGATGGCCAAGGAACGATTGAGCGAAGAGTTTGTACCGGTGTCAAAGCCACGCATCAGTCTGTCTCCTGCACCATCCTTCATTGAGCCGGAAATCATGAGGCAGTCCCTGAAGTTGTATCGCACGAACAAGCTGTTTCAGTTTCTGAGTTTTCATTTCGGGCAGGAGGCTACAGAAGAACTGATGTTGCGCTACCATGTGGGAACCTCGAAACATTGGCCGGGAGCTACAGTCTTCTGGCAGGTGGATATTTCCGGACGGGTACGCACCGGAAAAGTGATGCTCTACAATCCTGAAAACGGAAGACGGATTAAAGAGCCGCACAACTACATCACGTGGGTGCATTCCATTTTGAAGAAAGAGAATTTCAACCTCCGGCAATGCCTGTTTGGTGAGCACCTTTTGTCCTCCGACCAACAGCGTCCGGTTGCCCTTGTGGAGAGTGAGAAAAGCGCTTTGATATCCAGTTTCTATCTGCCGCAATATCTATGGATTGCTTCGGGCGGAAAGAACGGTGCGTTCAATCGGGATGCCATGAGCGTATTGAGAAACCGACGTGTTCTGCTTTTTCCCGACCTGGGTGCGACCGACTATTGGAATAGTAAAATGGAGATGATCCGAAGCCTGGGAATAGAAGTTTCTCTCTTCGATTTTATGGAAAGAAACGCAACAAAAGAAGAACGTGATGCAGGTTATGACATTGCAGATTTTCTGCTGAGAGAAGAGACAAAGGAAGCTATTCTTAATCGTCTTATCACGTTGAATCCGGCCTTGAAAACGCTGGTAGAGACTTTTGATTTACAGCTTGTCAATGTGGAGAAAGCACCGCTTTCAGCAACGGTTCAACATACTCGGAAAGGACTTTTCAAACGATGATTGTCAGATGTCTGATTCACTCCTTTTTCACTGGAGCAAGTTTATGCCGGTGTATTACATTTCCCGGCCACTTGCTCACCTCAAAAGAAGGTGAGACAGCTCCCGATGGTCACAATTATTAATCTCAAAAGCGAATATTATGGACAAGAAAAATACAGTTACAATCCGTCTTACAGACGAACAATTCGGCTGGCTCAGAGCACTCAGCCGACGCAGTAAACGCAGTCAAAGCGAAGTAGTGCGTTCACTCATCGAACACGGTACGGTACGCGAACGGATTACGAGAGAAAATCTTGACATCATCCGAAAACTGATCGGCGAAAGCACAAATCTGAACCAGCTTGCCAGACGAGCCAATGCTTACGGTTTTTATCGTGTGGCCGATGAGTGCAGTACCGCCGTTCAACAGATTTCACAACTCATAAAACAGCTCAAGGATGATCGGTAAAATTGTCAAGGGTACATCGTTTTCCGGGTGCGTAAACTATGTGCTGAAAGAAGATAAATCGCGCCTGCTGAAAGCGGTTGGTGTCTACGGCTCGCCTGAAGAAATAGCGGAACAATTCGAGTTGCAGACTTTACTGAACGACAAGGTCAAGAACAAGGTCGGCCATATATCATTGAGCTTCTCCGCAGAGGACGGGGATCGCATCCGTGATGATGATGGGCTGATGCTAAAGATCGCCCATGACTATATGAAGCTGATGGGAATCGTGAACACGCAATTCATCATCGCCCGGCATACCGACCGTGATCATCCGCATTGTCATATCGTTTACAACCGTGTGGATAATGACGGACGCACCATCAGCGACAAGAACGACCGCTACCGGAATGAAAAGGTCTGCAAGATGCTGACAGCCCGTTACCGTTTGCATTTTGCCGAAGGAAAAGAGCATGTCAATTTCATTCGGTTACGTCATCATGACAAGGTAAAGTATTTTATCTATCATGCCTTGAAACGAGAGGTTCCGAACGCCCGAAGCTGGAGTGAGCTGCGACTGGCCTTACGGAAGTACGGAATTGATACGCAATGGAAGCTAAGTCGCACGACCGGAGAGATGCAAGGTGTCAAGTTCACATGTGACCAACTGACCTTTAGCGGTTCAAAGATTGATCGCCAGTTCAGTTTCCTGAACATCGACCAGGAATTGAGATATAACGCTCTTTCTGCTACCATGAACCAGCGTCAGTCACAGGCAGAAACCATACGCGAGGAACCTCGGCATGAATATCAGCAGGAGAATCATTCCGGTATTAGTCTGGGACTGTTTACTCCCTCTCCTACGGATTATGATACGGAGGAAGCGATACAGGCCAATCGGCTTAAAAAGAAGAAAAAGAAACCGAAACGTAAGCGAGGTTTCAGTCTATAATCAATTTTTTATTAACCATCAAAATTCAAATTATTATGAACTATTCCGATTTTATTTACGATTTCAATCTCTATTTGTGTGAGAGATTCGGTTACAGAAACAGTTGTTCCGTTATGCACAACGCCAACGGCATTTGTGTTTCTGTCCATGTGGGCGAAATGGATTTATACATCCGTTTCTGGGAATACAGTTGTGGTGTAGGTCACTACCCCGATTGGAGCATTATCATTGTGCGCAGCAATTTCAAACGAAACCAGCAGGAAAACCTGAAAGACCTTGCTCGTTTCTTCAAGGAGTACGCCCCACGCTATGGTTACAAATACCTCTGCACCGAGGATGATGACTACAAGTATTATCAGACCCTTGGCCTGAAACTTATCCACAGAGGATTTTTCGGACAATATAATTATGGGTTACCGTTGAAGGAATTAGAGGTGTAGCTTTTTTCGTAACAGAGAGGAAAATCCTCTCTGTTGCTTTTTTTACAAACTTTTTGTCTTTTATCTCTCTCTTTTCTGAATCGTACTGTTCTGACTATTGTTTAATAATTGAGAGATCATATTATTAAGAGAACTTGTTGCAGTTACGCTTCGATAATTTTCTATATCCCAAAAGAAGCTACTATCCCATAGACCACGATCTATGTCTGTTATTAAACGCTCAATAGAATCTTCCTTAGGCAAGCCTTGTTCATCAAAATATTCGTCTAAAGATATACGTTCTCTTAAAACCGCAATTCCTAACCTTTCCCCTAATGTATAATCTAGCCACCAATTAGTAGGATAAACTATAACAATAGGATTCTGAGAACGATCAAGTTTGCTTTTACCAAAAACTTCTCTTACCCATCTTTTGGCAATATAACGTAATGTTTTTAAACGAATGTTTTCACTAAAATAATTATCAGGTTCAATGTAAAATAACTGATCACAATGTCCTAATTGTATTTGGCTGATAATAGCTTCTATTTCGTCTTTATCTATTTCTCTTTTTTCAAATACAATATTTTGTATGTCAAACTTAGAATCTGGAGTCGCCAGAATAGGGATACCCAACTTATGTAATGCAACAATAAAAACTCTTTTCTCAGCAATACTTAATGCATTATTGAATTCAGAAGCTGCAACATCGTAAGTTTGTCTATTACGAGCATACTTTTGGAATATTTTTAAAGCTTTTATAGCGACTTGTCTAAGTTCTTTTATATGTTTTTCTTGTCTTTTTGCAGCAAATAACGCTCCACCGTAAGTACCAATTATGGCACCGATAGCTCCTGATATTAAAGTTACAACTGTTGTTGTTATTATTTGTTCCATATAATTAATATATATTTTTCTATTTCTATCAGCAATTGCCCATATCAAAACATTGTTACCTACAAAGATACAGATTTCTATTCCAAAAAGAAATTATGTTATCTATAAATAGCTATAATATTGAACTAATTCGCAATTTATATTACAAATAGTCCTATTGAAATGATGAAAAATAGATAGGCTTTCTTATCTTTGCATAGAACGAAAGAAAATCCTTATGGAAAAAGAAAAAGACATAAACCGCATCAAGGTTGTGCTTGTGGAGAAAAAGCGAACCAATAAATGGCTAGCTAAGCAATTAGAGAAAGATCCTGCTACTGTGTCCAAATGGTGCACAAACACTTCCCAACCAAGTCTTGAAACATTATTAAGAATATCTCAAATATTAGAAGTCGATATTCGAGAACTGTTAATAAGCTCAAAACAATAGAACGATTATATACAAATTATGAATATATTAGATATATACAAAGAAATAAAACGAAGCTATAAAGAATATATCGGTAGTTTCGTTTCCATAAAAGACGAACGGATAAGAAAAGAGGTTAGTGAGGCCATTAAAAGTGAAAAATTGTGGCCGGATGCCTTAATTCAGTTTAATCCTAATTTTGCGTCTGGAATCGATGTCAGTCAAATGATCAAAAATGGCTTCCCTATTCATAAAGACTTAGGATTATTTTTTAAGAATCCCTTCTATAAACACCAACAGGAGGCGATAGAATTAGGATGTCAAGATAAAGAATTTATTGTAACCTCAGGTACAGGTTCTGGCAAATCTCGTACATTTATGGCTACCATCTTCAATTATATACTACAACATCAAGAAGATTCTATCAATAAAACAATAGCCATTATTGTATATCCTATGAATGCGCTCATCAACTCTCAATCCGAAGAGTTGGCTAGATATCGTCAACAGTATGAAAATGCAACAGGAAAAGAATGCCCGTTTACATTTGCCAAATATACAGGACAAGAAGATTCACAAGTTAGAGAACGCATACAAACTACGCCTCCCAACATCATATTAACCAACTATATGATGCTGGAACTTTTAATGACTCGAGCTGGCGATGAAAAACGGCTCAGAGATTGTTTCCTTGAGAATCTTCATTATTTGATATTTGACGAATTGCACACCTATCGTGGTATGCAAGGTAGTGATGTCTCATTTTTGATTAGGCGAATAAAGGCACAAGCTAAAAAGCCAGTGTTATGTTTTGGAACATCTGCCACAATGGTTGCAGATGATAGACTTAGCTATAAAGAACAGCGTCAAAAGGTTGCAGAAGTTGCTTCTTGCATTTTTGGCAGCTCCTATGATATTAATCAAGTTGTAGATGAAACGTTGAAGGTTGGCTTATCCAATACAAATTATTCTAAAGAGGATATACTATCAGCTATAAATTCTCCTATTCCGTCAGATTTAAATGCTGATATGCTCCGTAATCATCCTACAGCCAATTGGATTGAGCAGAACATTGCGCTGCGCTTTGACAAACAGGAACAAAAGTACTTCCGAGGAGCTCCTTGTTCTATTAGGAAAATAGCTGAACAATTACATAATTATATTGATAGAAAAGTCTCAATAAATATTTGTATTCAGCACATTATTGATATATTAAACTGGTGTAATGATATTAATATTAATCAAGGGGCTAATCTATTACCTTATAAAATCCATCAATTTATTCCTCAGACCGGAAATGTATATGCAACATTAGGAAATCCTGAAAACCGTTACATTACAGTTGATGAAAAATTATATTGTGAAGAATTGTCTGATAATGAGCATAAAGTACAATACTATCCTATCATGTTCAGTCGTTTAAGCGGACATGAATTGTATTCTGTAAAAATTATAAACGACACTCTTCTACCCAGAAATTACGATGAGCGTAATGAATTAGATGAAGAAGAGCAAGAATTTACTATCAACAACGGTTATATTATCGTTCCCCATAAGAATGAATCTGTTGAAGATTTCTTATTAGATCCAAATTCAGATGATATTCCAGAGGACTGGTACACTATAGATAAAAATGGGAATCGAAAATTTAAGAAAACTTATTTAGATCGTTTCCCAAAAAGAGTTTATTTTACAATATATGGGAACCTTTCAGAAGCTCAAGATGTTAATAATGAGTGTATTGAAGGAATATATGTGCCAAGTCCACTGAAGTATGATCCAACGGCAAAAGCTATCTATTCAGGATCAAGTAAAGAATGGTCTAAGTTATCAAAAATTGGTAGTGAAGGTAGAAGTACAGCAACAACCGTACTTTCATATGAGAATGTCATAAAAATGAGAAATGCAAATGTAGAACCTGCAGACTGTAAAGTCATGACTTTTGTGGATGCTCGTCAGGATGCTGCCCTACAATCTGGCCATTTTAATGATTTTATACGTATAGGTAAAATACGCTCTGCCATTTGGAATGCTGTAAAAGAAGCAGATGAGCCTATTGGTAGTGATAGAATTGCTAGACTCGTATTTAAGCACCTTCATCTTTCTCATAACGATTATTTCCGATTCCCTAATTGGACTGGAGGGCGTGCAAAGAAAGTAGAAAATGTAATGGAAAGATATTTAGGAACTATCATCTACGATGATCTGGCTGGAAACTGGCAAGTAAACATGCCCAATCTTGAAGAATGTGCACTATTGAAGATTAATTATGAATATCTCCATGACGAAATTACAGGTGAAAATGGTTGCGACCGTCTCTATGATATACCTGAATTAGACGGATTATCTGATGAAAATAAGGAACGCTTCATCATCCAAATATTGGATTATATGCGTCACAAATTGTGCATATATTCTGATGATAGAACAGAAGAGGCTGCAAAAGACATAGAGAAACAAGTTAGAGAAAATCTAAAAAGTCCATGGACATTAGACGATAACGACAGAATTACTGCCTCACATGCATTATGCTTTGTAAAACCACAGAATAAGCGCAAGGCTTTTGGAAAAGAGGTCGCTGGCTATCGCTCTAAATTGGCATTTTTTGTTCGCGATTTCTTGAATATAAATGGAGGTACTGCAACAATCCGTAATTCAGAAGATTATGTTTCCTATATGCAATCTTTATTTGCTGCATTGGGTAATTACATTCAAGAAAATGACGGAGCTTACCAATTATTTTATTCAAGCATTTTATGGGAAAAAGGTGATGAAAAAAATGTGAGAACAGATCTTACAAGAATTAGGACTATTGGGGATGAAATTGTTTATACCCCTAATAACTATTTTCAGAACTTCTATAAAAATATTCCGCTTTCCAATATAAATTTGGAAGCGAAAGATCATACAGGTCAGGTTCCTAAAGATGAACGTGAAAAACGAGAACAGCAATTCCGTAATGGAGAGTTTCCTGTACTATACTGTTCACCTACCATGGAACTTGGTATTGACATTAAAGACCTATCTATAGTGGGTATGCGCAATGTTCCACCTACTCCAGCAAATTATACTCAACGTGCTGGTCGTGCAGGACGTAGCGGTCAAGCAGCTTTAATCTATACTTACTGCCGTACACGTAACTCACACGAAAATTATTATCTTCGTCATCCTGAAAAGATGGTGAGTGGTGAGGTAAAAGCACCACGTATGGAATTGGTTAACGAAGAATTATTCTCGACCCATTTGCATTCTACTATATTATCCATATGCCCCATTCCTCAATTATCTAACGGGATTGCAGATTTGGTTGATTATAGTAATGCAAATAACATCACGTTAAAACCCGAAGTTGTTCATCATCTCCAACTTTCAAAAGAACGAAAACAAGAGATTAAAGCCATTTTTAAGCAAGCTATATCAGACTATTATTTGTCTAGTAGAATCGACAAAGAAATGCCATATTGGTTCTCTGACAGTTGGATGGACCGGATTTTGGATAGTTATTTATATGATTTTGACAAAGCTCTCAACCGCTGGCGTAGCTTATATAAATTAGCTCAACAGCAGATTGAAGAAGCACAAACTGTTACCAGAAATAATATATATGGTGAAAATTCCAAGGAAAAGAAAGAGGCACTATTAAAGGAAAGACGAGGAATAGAGCTTCGCGATATGCTTCTCGGACAAAATCAAGGGAAAAATGCGGAAGAGAACGAATTCTACCCTTACAGATATTTTGCCAGCGAAGGATTCTTGCCAGGATATAATTTTACAAAATTACCTCAGAGAGCTTTACTGCAATATAAAAATAGCGATAAGGTAGAATATCTTAGCCGGGCAAAATCATTGGCATTAACAGAATTTGGTCCTCAAAATATCATCTACAATGATGGTGGCAAATTCCGTGTATCTCGCATGATGTTAACGGGAGAAGTAACGCCTAACAAATTTTTCTACAATCCCAAAACGGGAGTAATTTACAAAAATCAAGAGAATGCTTCACATCATACAGATATAATCACAGGAGAGAGTCTTGATGGTGTCTCTAAAATGATACCAGGCTATTGTATACAATTACAAGACATGGTAGCACAAGAAAGCGAAAAAATTACGTGTCAGGAAGAAGAACGAAGTCGAAAATTCTATCAATTAAAAACCTATTTCTCTTCAGATGATACTCGTGCAATAAGCATGTGCGAACTAAAGACTAATAATGGAACTCATTTAGCCAATATTCGTTACATCCCCTCATGCCGCTTGACTTATATTCTGGAATCAAAAAATGACGACAATGCAAATGGCTTTGCCTTTGATACAAAAACAGGTGATTGGATTAGTGCAGAACGTATGGCAATTCATATGCAAAAACAACAACAGCATCCGGAAGAGCCAAACAGTATCAAGTACGTCAAGTTATTTACAGAGACAACTGCAAATGCTATTTATATTCAGCCTCTTGATACGCTTGCTTTATCAGATAAAGGAGCTGTTCGTACATTCTTGTATGCATTTAAGCAAGCAATAGAAGATGTCTTTCAAATAGAAGGTAGTGAAATAGGAGCCGATGTAATGGGAGATGAAAAAGTCCCCAATCTTCTCATTTACGAAAATGCAGAAGGTTCATTAGGTGCACTGGAACGCTTAGTATTAGAGCCTGCATCTTATCACGCAGTAGTAAAACGAGCTTATGAAATCTGTTATGGAAGAACTACACCACTCTCAGAGGAAGAGCGTGCCAAATTAATTCCTGCAGATTATACTAATTTGCTTAATTACTACAATCAGCCATATCATCAACTTATTGATATTAGAAAAATATATAATACATTATCTATCATGATGAATGCTGATATAGAAGTGCGCAATGCTGGCCAACTTCAAAGCTACGATAAACAGTATGAGGAACTCGAAGCAACCCGTGACCATAATAGCAGCACAGAATACGAATTCTTAAAATATTTATATGAGCATAAGCTTCGTCTACCAGATAAAGCCCAGCCAATGTTTCCAGAAAAATATTATGTGCAACCAGACTTCATATATGGTGATAGAATCGTGGTATTTTGTGATGGTACACCCCATGATTTACCAGAAGTGCAGGAAGATGATAGAAAGAAAAGAGAAGTGCTTGAAGATGCCGGCTATGTAGTCATCGTTTGGTACTACAAAACGCCATTGGCAGAGTTCGTATCTGCACATTCAGACATATTTACTCCAATAAGTTAATTGAGATGGAATATAAAACAGGAACACTTGTTGAATTTCGCTCACGTCCATGGGTGGTTCAACAGTCATCAGATAAAGATATATTAATTATAAAACCTTTAGGTGGTACAGATGCCGAAGTTATCGGTCTGTATAAGCCATTATATAAAGACCAACTAAATTCAATGGTCTGCTCATATGATTTTCGCAAGCCCTCATCTGATGATGTGGGAGCGAATAGTTATCCTGAGGCAGCACGTATTCTTTATAATGCGTGCCGATTATCATTTCGTGACATAGCAGGACCATTCCATTGTTTAGGACGACTTTCTTTTGAACCTCGCCCCTACCAAATGGTTCCCCTCATATTGGCCCTGAAACACCAGGTTATACGTTTGCTGATTTCAGATGATGTAGGTATAGGTAAGACTTTGGAATCTTTATTAATTGCTAAAGAACTTTTGGATCGCAAAGAGATTCAACGTTTTGCTATTATATGTTTGCCACACCTATGCGAGCAATGGCAGAATGAAATTCGCGATAAATTTGGGCTGGAAGCCGAAATTATCCGCTCCAGCACAATAAGCCGTTTGGAAAAGAATATGCGTGCCAATCAAAATGTGTTCCGCGATATACCCTTCCAAATCATTTCTATAGACTATATTAAGTCTTCAGACCGAAAGCCAATGTTTCTACAACATTGTCCGGAATTTATCATAGTGGACGAAGCACATACTTGCGCTAAGCCCAAAGGTGCCAACAAGAGTCAGCAGCTACGCCATGCTTTACTTTCTGATTTGTCTAAATCAGAAAGGCATATAGTACTTCTTACTGCAACTCCTCATAGTGGAAATAATGAGGAATTTCAATCACTTATCGGGCTCTTAAAACCTGAGTTTGAACATTTCACATTGGAAGATGCTCGCCAACGTGAAGAACTGTCACATTATTTTATCCAACGCCGTCGTGCAGATGTTAAACCTTATGTAGGAAATGATATGATATTTCCTACTCGCGTTCAATTTGATGCCAAATATGAATTAAGTGCTCAGTACCATGCTCTCCTTATGAACATTATAGACTATGTACGTGAAGGTGTCAAAGCTGCACGTTCTTTAGGTAAAATAAAACAACGCTATATTTACTGGGATCTATTGGCCCTTATCAGAGGTGTGATGTCAAGTCCAGATGCAGGTATTAGCATGCTACAGAACAAAATAAACAAACGCTCTAATGATTCTGAAAATGTAGCAGAAGATAACGACAAGATTTATAAATTTAATGATGCATTAAAAGATGGGCTTTTCAATGATGATGTAATTCCTGAATCATACGAGGAATCATCAAATAGTGAGAAGAACAAGTTCCGTTCATTCATTTCAATCCTTCGAGAAATCAAAGAAAAGGGACAAGATAGCAAAGTTACAGAATTGGCAAAGAATGTTGAATTTGCTTTAAATTCTGGATATGCTCCAATAGTCTTTTGTCAATATATACAGACAGCAGAATATTGTAAAGACTATATAGCCAAACATTTATCTGGCAATAAAAAATACAAAGATGTATCGGTTGAAGTGATAACCAGTCGACTTACGGATGAAGACCGTAAAATGAAGATTGAAGAATTAGCTAAAGCACCTCGCCATGTATTAGTATGTACTGATTGTCTTTCAGAAGGAGTAAATCTTCAAACGGGTTTTAATTGTGTTATTCATTATGATTTACCATGGAACCCTAATCGTATGGAACAGCGTAACGGTCGTATAGATCGCTTTGGACAGACTGAAAAGGAAGTTGCGATTTTTACGCTCTTTGATGAAGACACGAATCCTGTCGACAAAATCATCATGAAAGTACTTTATCGTAAGCAAAATCAGATTCGAAAATCATTAGGTATTTACATCCCAATTGCCGATAATGATTCTACGCTTATGGAGAGTATTATGGAAGAGATTATTGTACTCGACACGAAAAAGGAATTTATTAAACAGCCGACTCTTTTTGATATGGAGTGGGCTTCAGAAACGGTTGAAGAACATGATAAACGTATTCAACGAGCTGTAGAAATTGAAAAGAAGTCACATACCTACTTTGCCCATAATACGAAAGCAATGGATCCGACCCGGTTGATTGAAAGTCTGAATGAAGCCAAAAAGGTTATAGGTGATATTTACGATACAAGGGATTTCGTTATCGGAGAATTACGACATGCCGGTATCAATGTGAAAGTGGATAGTATTCCACTGTGCTATTCCTTCCAATTTATCGAACTGCCAGAAAATTTGAAATCCTACTTTCAACGGACGGTAGATAAAAAAGGAACAGTGCGGATTTCATTTGCTTCGCCTACTCCTAAAAACTACATGTATATTGGACGTAATCACACTTTCGTAGAAGATCTTTCAAGGAGTGTTGTCAATGATACAATCAACGGCGGAGACTTGGGAGCTTGCCGTGCAATGGTTATAGAGACAGACAAGGTTGATATGGTTACTACCGTACTCCTTATGCGAGTCCGATCTGTAATTAGCGAGACAAAACACAACGATAATCAATTGGTTGGTGAGGAAATGATATTCTTTGGGTATAAGGGGAAAGTAGACAATCATGATTTCATTTCAGAGGCTGAATGCCAAAATCTATTTTTGGATTCACAGCCAACCGGTGATATTGACTTAGCTGCTCAACGCAATATCTTCAACCGCCGTTTGGAATGGATTAACAATGAAGCGACACTACGCCTACACACCGACGACATTGCCACAGAACGGGCAAATAACCTGGTACGTTCGTTTGCACGATACCGTACGTATCTTTCAGAAGCAGAATATCAGGTAGTAAAGCCAATTCTTCCCATGGATGTTATAGCTGCGTTTGTTTATACACCCAAAGTATCACATTTATAAAGTAAACTATTGGATATGGATTATACTTCTATACATATATATGGCCATCTTCTCTCAGATGATATTTTACATGAAATAGAGACTGAATCTTCCATGCAAGGTAACCGTGAACAAGATTTTAATCTTGATGTTTCGCTCACAGCCAAAATTGATAATGCATGGAGCAGTCTGCGTAACGATTGGAAACTATTTTCTGAACGTAACTCTCTTCGCGACCCATACGGAACGAAAGCTGTACGTCGTCTCATGGAACGGTTCTTTTCAAGTCTTGATTATCAGTTAGATTATCAACCTACACAAATTGAAGTAGGCGAACGTAAGTTCGACATACCTTATATTTGTCCCGAATTGGACCAAATGCCAATTATTATAGTCGGAGATAAAACTGGTGATGCAGAATTAGATCTTCTCGACAAATGTACACTCGACCAGCGAATCAAAGGTGAACGCCGCCAAAAGTCACCTCAAGCTACTATGCTTGACTATCTAAATAATACCGAACATGTATATGGCATTGTAACTAATGGCCAAGTATTACGCCTTATTCGTAACACCGGACAATTAGTCAAACTTACATACATTGAGTTCGACATACGTCGTATGGTCGAAGAAGATCATTATGCAGAATTCTGCTTGTTGTTCCGACTGATGCATTCTTCCCGTTTCACACACAGCGGGGACGATGCCTGTATCATGGAACAATGGTTTAATCGCTCTATTGAAAGCGGCAACCGCATTCGTGCAGGGTTGAGTGATGCTGTTCAAAAAGCGATGGAAATACTGGGTCGCTCAGTGGTATGTGGAAAAGGTGCGGGCAATGAAGTATTCAGACAGGCTGTCATCAATGGTGAAGCAAACGCACAGACTTTGAATAAAGAACTGATTCATTTTATTTACCGATTATTATTTCTCTTTATTATCGAAGACCGCAATCTGGTATACAATATTGGTGCTCCGGATACAGATAATGATTATGATCAAAAAGTTCGTTGCCAGGACATCTACAAAAAATATTATGCAGTGTCTCGCTTACGTCGCTTGTCAGAGTTACCCTATTTGCGCAATGAACGCTACTGCGACTTATGGGAAGGGTTAATGGATTCTTTCCGACTTTTTGAGGATGAAACATTTGGAGCTCCACTCTTTATCAAGCCTCTTGGAGGCGTATTATTTGCTTCTGAGACATTGCATTATTTACATCAATGCCAGATTACCAATGAACAGCTTCTGGCTGCTTTCTCTTGTCTAAATGAGTTTAGGGACGAGAAGCAAAATCGGGTAAAGATTAATTATTCATCTCTTGATGTAGAAGAGTTTGGATCAGTATATGAAGGCATTCTTGAAATGCGTGCTATCATAACACAGGGAACATCCGTCTCAGAGTGGAACTTTACTTTTGGCGCAGGTCTTGATCGGAAATCATCTAGTTCCTACTATACCCGTCCGGACCTCGTGCAAAGTCTTATTCGTACAACCTTGGAGCCGGTAATAAAAGACCGTATTGCCAAATGTCAGACCACTGAAGAAAAAATTCGTTCACTACTCTCCATGAAAGTATGTGACGCCGCTAGTGGTTCAGGTCATATTATTTTGGCTATGGCTCGAACTTTAGCCTGGTATATATGTACCTTACGTACTGGTGAAGACAATCCAGCTTCGCTCGACTATCGTGAAGCGCTTCGTGAAGTAATTCAGAAGTGCATCTATGCAGTAGACTATAATCCCGATGCTGTAGAACTTTGTAAAGTTGTGCTTTGGATTGAAGGTTATTGTGCTGGGAAACCACTATCTTTCCTTGACCATCATATTCGTTGCGGTAATTCTGTGGTTGGAGTGACCAACCTTGATGTACTCCTTGATGGAGTTCCCAAAGAAGCGTTCTCTGCTGATAATAAAGAAACCAAGAAAAGAATTATTGAGCTCAACAAGCAGGCTCTCAAAGATGTCGATTTAGTTCGTAGTGGGAAAAATATAGGCTTATCCATAACCTTGTTCAGTCAGGATATTGCCATTCAAAGCATTGATAGCGAGCAAATCGGACTGGCCGGTAAGGTAAAAGAAATAAATGATTTACCTGAAGACTCACTCTTACAAGAGCTTACCAAGCAATCAAAATGGGAAGAATTGATGCAATCTCCTCGTGTAGAATGTCTACGACGAGCTTGTGATATATATGTTTACAGTTTCTACAAACAATTCCATGCAACAGATTTGACTTCTGAATTTGATAGTGAAACCGAGACATTTACCCCATTCAATATTCCCTATACTCGTACTGTCTATAATGCTTTACAGGAGATAAAGTATCTTGATTATACAACTGAGGATATGGAAGGTTTACAGGTCCTTCCTGATTCGTTCAAGCAAGAAGTGAACGAAGTGGCACAAGCCAATCGTTTCTTCCACTGGTGCGTTGAGTTTCCCGAGATCTTTGCTGATGGAGGCGGATTTGATGTGATGTGCGGTAATCCACCTTGGGATAAGATCAAGGTGGAGGATAAAAGATGGTTTGAACAGAATGGCCGTGCGGACATTGTAAATGCGGGAACCGCAGCACAACGCAAACAGGCTATTGCAAATCTGCCAATAACTAATCCTGAACTTTATAAGGCATACCAGTTGGCATTGGCGAATGCCGAGGCCATGAGCCGTTATGTTCGCTTTAGTGGGCGTTTCCCAATGACAGCAACTGGAGATATTGATTTATATCCTTTATTTGCCGAACATTGTTATAATTGTACACGAGAAGCGTGGGGATTGGTATTGCCCACTGGTATTGCAGTAAATGATTCAACAAAAGACTTCTTTGCAAGACTCATTAATGACAATCGATTAATATCATTATATGATTTCGTAAATAGAGAAAAAATATTTGATATTGCTTCTCTAGCAAGATTTTGTCTTCTCACTGCTGGTCACAAACAAGATACTCCCCGTGAAGTCTCGGGCGGATTTTATCTAACCCGACTAGATCATCTGCTTGATCCGACAAGAATCTATAAGCTCAAGACATCAGACTTTGAACGTATCAACCCCAATACAAAAACATGTCCTGTATTTCGAACGAGCCAAGATGCAATGCTTACCACCCAAATTTATCGACAGTGCAAAGTTCTAATAAATGATGCAACGAGAGAAAATATTTGGCATATAAAGTTTGCAAGGATGTTTGACATGTCCAACGATTCGCATCTTTTCTATACCTACTCTCAGCTCGTCGATAAAGGAGCTAAATTAGAAGGAAATAAATTCCTGTTGAATAATCAATTTTATGTTCCACTATATGAGGGAAAAATGATTTGGCATTATAATCACCATTTCGGAACGATCAACGAAGGAACAAAGGAGAAGCCTGCTAGACAAATGGCTATGCCAACATCTGATGAATTAAAAAATCCCAATCATAATATTATGCCATGGTATTGGATTCCCAAAGAGGATATGGATAATAGACTTATAAAAACTGATGCCAAAGGTAATATTATATGGGAGTGGTCACATAAATGGCTTATTGGATTTCGAGACATAACAAATGCAACTCATGATAGAACATTTGTTATATCACTTATTCCCGACGCCTGCGGCGTCGGGCATAGTGCCACGCTCCTCTTCGTGGAGCGTGGCACTATGCCCGGAGCGCTGCTTTTGGGAATGATGTCCTCATTAGTATTTGATTATGCAACAAGACAAAAAATTGGAGGAAGTCATGCCAGTATCAGTTTTGTGAAACAATTCCCTGTCCTTACTCCAGAACAGGTTTCCTCATCGGGTTACGAACAGGACATTGTGGAGCGTGTAGCACGCCTTTGCTGGTTCAACCATGACTTGGATGGTTGGATGGAAGAGTTGCGAGAAGAGTGCCCAGAAGAGTATGACCTACCTGAAGAACCAGTCATATGGGATGAAGAGCAACGAACTGTGTGGCAAGCCGAACTGGATGCCATCTTTGCTCATTTATATGGTCTTACCACTGAGGACCTTCGCTATATCCTTGATCCCGAAGATGTGTGTGGCAAGGGCTGTATCAACGAAACATTCCGCGTGCTCAAAGAGCGAGAACTCCGAGAACTGGGCGAGTACCGTACCAAACGCTTGGTTATGGAGGCATGGAATAAATTTGAATTTGACAATAAACTAAAAATGCTTTGTTATGAGAAATAAATGGTTTGAAGAACAGATAGTTGAATTCAAGACTCGTTCAGATAGCGAAGTATTGGAATTCTTATCCAGTTATTGGAATATTACGCCAGATGTCAAGGGTGTATTTACAATGGTTGGAACATATAAAAAGGCAGATCATAAAGATAAAAAAGGAAATGATTTTGCTTATTTTGAAGACATTCGCAATACCGAAGGCGATATTTTGTATTATCCATTTGGGTTGGGTAAGGTAAAACTCTGGACTGCATGCAATGATAAACTTGAAAAACAAGATATCTGGCGAATTAGCGTTAAGTTGTCCCCCAAGAAATTTAGGGATAAGAATCCCTTTATAATAACATTAGCAGATACTAAGTTTGGTCTTCTGGGGACAAATCTCAAAGACAAACTATCTCGTGAAGCTCAAATCCGTAAAATATTCAAAGATACAGGATTCACCGAACGTGATGCAAAGAATACCGTTAATGCTCTTCATAATATTATGGATGACTTGTATTCAAACGCAGATGATCGATTTGTGTATGAGTTATTACAGAACGCAGATGACCAGCCCGAAGAGGGTCAGTCTGTATCTGTGATATTACAATTACTTAAAGAACACCTCCTATTTATGCACAATGGCAGAGTCTTTGACACCGATGACGTTGATAGCATATGTAGCATTGGAGATAGTACAAAAAGAAAGGACAAAGAAAAAATAGGTTATAAGGGTATTGGCTTTAAATCAGTATTCACTGGCTCAGATACTGTCATCATAAACTCCGGCAACTATTCTTTCGCTTTTGATAAGTATTCTCCTGTTTATGGGGATTCAGACATGAATAATATCCCATGGCAACTAAAACCTATTTGGCAGGAAAGATATAGATACCCAAAGGAAGTAAAAGAGAACGAGACATTCTGGAAAGAACGTGTAGGAATATCTCTTGAGGTAGAAGAAGATAATCTTAATGATTATCGTATGTCCATAGCAAGAATTTTCGCTCATCCTATCTTTCTTCTTTTCTTAAAAAATGTGACGAATTTGGAATTTGATGAAGGTGAACTTCGGACTAAAATATCAAAGTCACATGATGGGGATATTTTAAGGATAGAAAAAGATGGTATTGTTGATAGTTCATGGGTCGTGAAAGACTATCCAATAACTATACCCCAAGAAATCAGAGATGCATTGCAAGATGACCGTAATGTACCTGAGAAGTTGAAAAAAGCTACTATGACACAAATAAGCTTTGCCGCAAAAGTAGAAGATGGGAAAATCGTGAAATTGGATAATTCCGTTCTTTACGCCTATCTGCCAACTTCAGTTAACGATTTTGGCTTCAACTTCATCGTCAATGCAGATTTCTTATTGGCTGCAAATAGAGAGCAGCTTCATGTGAAAAAGATATGGAATCAATTTCTTTTCTCTGAGATTGGAAAATTATTAATTGACTGGGTTGCTTCTTTGTCAACAGTTATTCCTTCCTATCTTGAATTACTTCCAAGTAATTTGTTGAATGAGGAAGAAATGGGAACACTATCGTTATCACCCTTCTTCAATAAAGCATTCACCGAAGCACTAGAGAATAAATCTTTCATTAGAGTTTCCGACGAAGAAGCCGTAAAGCAGGAAGAGATTGTTATTGATAAGACTGGACTTTCAAAGATAATCGGTTCAGAATTATTCCTTAACATATTAGGTTCAGATAAGCATCTTCCATCTGACAGCATCGACAAATCTGTATTTAACAATAAGATATTTGAGAAAGTTGAGAAGGTTACATCGGATACTGTGATTCCCAAAATGATCGGAAATACAAGGTTTGTCGAATGGTTTAAATCAACTGATGATGAGAATAGAAATGATTTTTACAATTGGCTTATATCTAAAGATTGCGATAGGCGAAGAGCAAATATAATGTCACTTGTTGATAATCTACCAATTTATAAGTTTGGTGACATGTTCTTCAGTAAAGGAGAGACTATATCTGACTTGAGTAAGATTGTAATGCGTGCTGGTATGGAAGAATTACGTCCAATCTTTGAAGTATGTGGATATGCATGCTCTGACAATCTTGACAAATTGCCAATTAAGTCATTCTTCTCTAACAATATAATACCAGGAACTTTTGATGCAATTTTTAAAGCTCTGTTAGACAGTGAGAAATTTTCCGAATGGTTAAATTCAAACGATACGGATTCACACAAAGTTTTGGTAAACTGGCTTGATAGCCAATATAAGCCTGAATTAAAGACAAAGTTTGAAAAATTTGTGACTTCAATGCCATTGTTCCATTTTGTCGATGGTAATTATAATGGGGCACAAGTTGATGCAGACCCAAGCAGAATAATCATAGATGACAACTTGGATCAAGTTCGCGACATTTTAACAAAAATAGGCTTTAAATGTTCCAATAATATTAGTAATTCAATATTTAAGAAGTATATAGTAACTCCAAAAAGCAATGCTGTCTTTGAATCAATCAGAGACAAAATAAAGGGTATTACTTCTGATACTTTAACACCTTTAGAGAAATTATCGTTATTCAATGCGATAAAAAACATCGAAGGAATAGGCGAGGCGAAACCTGTCCAAACATTTCTTTTCGGTAATCAGTCCAGGACTCATCGCAAATGGTTGAACATAATGACCACATACGATGCCAATTATCCAAAGTGGATGGAAGAGTATGAAATACGTGAAGAAGAGAATTTCCCGGAAATACAAAAATATCTTGTTAAAAAGGAAAATGTTTTCAATGAGATAATAAAGAAAGATGAAAACTTTAATGATATACTTAAAACTGTGTCATTAAAAGATGTGTATCTACAATTTAAGGATTCTTGGACTCTTTACTTTACAAAAAATGTAATTAATAGCAAAGGCACAAATGAATCAACATTGGAAATGGTTGAGCAACAAGACACAGAATCTAAGCAATATTTCCTCTCAAAAATAGATCGCCTTACACTTGATGTAAATAAGTCTTATCAAAAGGAAGATTATATAAGTAGAATTCTGACATTAGCATTTGATGTTCTTAGCGATGAGCAACTTCGAAAATTTGCCTCACTTATTTTTGTAGGTGAACGCACTCTATCATCTTTCACTGTAAGTGATGACGTTAACATAGAATATCATGAAGGTAAAATTATGCATATATCTTTGTCAGAATTACTGCCTGAGTATAAAGATACTGGAGTTATAGGTCAAATTAAACAAAGTTTAGCTATTTTTCCTGAAACTCAGTTATCACGTCTATTAGTTATATCGCCAATGAGTACAGGAGACATTGCTAATAAAATAAACAACACAAACGGTTATACACCTTTGTCTTATCTATTTGCCATTTATCGAGCAAGAAAGGTCTATAATCATTATAATGGATATGTTCCTTCCATAGATTTAACTACTGTTCAAGAATCTTGGATACATAAATTATTGGATATACTATATAGCCAAAAAATCGAGTTGTATAACGATTCTTTCGGCTATCGTTTATCCCCGTATTTCTCTACTTATTTCAATAGTAAGTATGTACTTCCTAAAGAGCAAGTTTTACCATTTATTGAAAGCTGGGCAATCGATGATGATAAGCGTTCTTATCTTATTAGCCTTGGTGTAAAAACAGACCGTTCTAAGCTTATACAGTTTCGAAAAAATATAATTGAAGATACTGAAATTAGCTCTTCTGATGTTGAAGCCCAAAAAGATAGCATACCGTCCACCATCGAACTATTTAAGAACATGGCAGTTCTTCCATTTACAGGGGCCAATCAAATTCAAACAATGAAGATGATGGAACTTTTCAATAAATATATACGTACAGATATTGATAGTAATGAACTGTTATCAAACTCTGTAGAATATGACCTAAAAGAGTATGTTACATGGAAAAATGACAAAACTATTTCTATATACTTGTATGCAGGAGAAATGCCTCGCAAACTAATTAAGACTAATTTGGACAATTTGCTTCTTTGCAAATTCAATGAAGGGGACTATTTCTATTATTCACCCTCAAACATGCTATTCATCAATAGATCATGCGAGGTTCGAGACATTTTGTATTCCATAGCCTCTGATAAAAATATTCCTTTTAGTTCTTCTGATTGGCAGCAGCTTTTTTATGACAATCTCGTAACAAAAGACGAAGTCGAAAGTAGGCAAAAAGAAATAGATGTCCTCAAAAAACAATTAGAGCGATATCGGGAGAAATATGGGGATTTGGACAATAAAGATTCTGAGAATTCCACCAAACCTGTATCAAAGGACGAAAATCTTAAAAAAGATGTGATTGAACGCCCTGACCTTTCACAAAAAGAACAAGCTTCAGCTCATAAAGAAGCCGAAGAAGTTGTCCGTGAAAAGTTAGTTAAATCCGGTTATGATTGCAGTGGTTGGATTCTTGATAACGAAGTTAATGATGGCAAGTGGCATTCATACAATCAAATAGAAGGAAAAATCAAAGATCCTGATGGAGTTCCTGTTAATGTCGTGGTTAAAAGTGCTAAAGGCGGTTACATATATCTTAGCGCAACAGACTTCGAGTTCTTAACGCAAGATAGCAAAAACCTACTTCTGGTATGGGATGGTGATGATGTACACAGTGTTTCTGGAGAGGATCTCTTTACAAAAGATTCTAATGTTAATTTGATCTTTGACACAGAGTACACTCCCAAACACTATTATGCAGCCCTCAGCAAAGTATTCCAATATGTAAAGAGGACGACTTTTGCTGTAAAGGATCCAAAGCGTAACACATACTCACAAGTACAAGGTTTCGGTATGGATGCAAAGACAGAAGGCATCCAAGAATTGTTTGACGATAATGATTTGTAAAATATGAGGTATACACGAAAAGATTACGAAACTTTCCTTAGTACAGAGTTAGAGACTCAGATGAGGGAGTACGCTCGTTTGGTTGAGACCAAAGCCATTGTTCTAAAAGAGCGTGGTGATGTGTTCGTCGGTCGGTTTATTAAACTTCAAGAAAACGGAATGGTAGTTTTTAAGGTTAGAGTAAACGACAATATGCCAAGAAAGAACACCTTCTGGACTGCTTCATATTTCATCAATGAAATGGGAAGTTACAAGAACTGGGGAGAGTTGTCATGGGCAGAACTAAGAAAGCAATATCAGCGTGATTGTTCTGAGGCACTTTGCGCTTGGCTGTCTAAAAGTGAAGATTCAAACTTCTGTTTAGTTGGTATTAAGAATATAAGTGTGGAATTTGCCCAAATACTAGAGAAGGAAAGACCAATTATCGCATTCGGACCAAGCGATCCACCTTTGGAATACTTGATGAACCTTATTGCTATTGTTAGGGACACTAATTGTGCTGTTACTAAACAAATTCTTGATTATGAACCATCAGAAAGTAACAACTGGAATCCAACGAAAGTTGAATCTAAAGAAGATTTGAATACTTTACTTGCTCAAAAGTTACAAGTAAATAATTGTATAGCAATTCAAGGCCCTCCAGGAACTGGTAAAACTTATAGAATGGCAGCGTTATCTGCGGAATTACTAAGACAGGGGAAAAGTGTGTTAGTAACAGCGTTAACCAATCAAGCCCTAATAGAACTAGTTAAGAAAAAAGACCTAAAGGACTTTCTTGATGCTCAAAAGGTTACCAAAACAAGTTTGACTGTTGATGAAAGCAAAGAACTGCCAAAACTACAGCCTAACAAAAAAAATCTATGTAATGCAGCACCTGGTTATCTCTCTCTGGCGACATTTTATCTTTCCAGCGCATGGGCAAAAGATGCAATAGAAATACCTTTTGACTATGTTATAATGGACGAGGCGAGCCAAGCATTATATCCGATGATAGCAGCCTCTGTGAAGCTTGGAAATAAGATAATCTGGATTGGCGATCAGAACCAATTGCCACCAATTGTCTTAACAGGTGATGATGTTATTAATCGATACGACTGGGGTGGAATTGTGAAGGGATTCAACACGTTGTGTACAAATTTCTCATATCCGTCATATATGTTAAAAGACACTTTCCGTCTAACAGAAAGAGGTGCTGCATGTACTGGCATCTTTTACAATAATGATCTCAATTCTGTTTCGAAAGTCCAAACAATAAAATCCTCCATCGATTGTTTGAATAAAAATGGAGGGCCAACATTTTTGGGGATGGATCTGGAACCCGGTGATAAGACTCCAACCTTAGCTATAAGTTCAATTATAGATTTGGTTGAGGAAATTTTGTCTGAGGACAAAGATGCCAAGATTGCCGTACTTTCCAAGTTCAGGCCGACTGTACGACAAATTCAAAAACAATTCATTCTTCAATCGAAAAAAAGTGAGATTCCTGAAAATGTAAAGATTGAAACAGTTGATAGAGTTCAAGGCCTTACCGTAGATTATTGTATCTTCTTTATACCAAATGCATCGCTAAAATATTCTTTGGAGAAAGAGTTGTTTAATGTCGCTACATCACGTGCTAAATATTGCACAATAATCGTTGCTGACAAGTCCTTAATGGGTAAAGATATGGAAGAAGAAGTTCGGAAATATCTTTTAAAAAGTCAAGATGACAAATTTGTAGCATTCAATAGCACCAAGAATATAACTGCAGGAAATGTATCAGTAAATGTGTTAGGTAAAATAGACCTTTCCAAGTTCGAGAAAAAACGTAAAGAAATAGTTGAAGGAAAGGAAAACATTTATATAATTGACACAAATGTATTTGTTAATTGCCCTAACATTATTGATAGAATTGGGCACAAATACAAAGTGATAATCCCTGCCAAAGTATTGGAAGAACTAGATAAACTCAAATTAAAAAATAACATTGACAAGAATGCTCTCAATACTGCTGCAAGGAATATCAATCTTGCTTTTACCAAACAATTCTCCAAAATGGAGGATGCCGACATTAGCCTATTACCTGTTGGATTTGACAAGAATAATCCTGATTGTCAGATTTTATCGGTGGCATTAAAATACAAAGGAGAAAATCCGATAATACTTACCTCTGACAATATACTTCAGACACGTGCAAAGGGTTTAGGTATTACAACTATTTCTCTAACTGATTTTTTAAGACAGCTAAGATGAAATGAGACTGTAAATTAAGGTGTATCAAGTAAAGGAAAAAGAAATTATTAACTTTACAGACACATTTTAATTATGAGTAATTCATTTGATTTTGAACAGTTCAAAGCGAATGCCATTGAACAATTGAAGGCCGGTGTCCCTCTTTCCGGCAAGGATGGAGTATTGGTACCGCTGTTGGAGAATCTGCTCAACAGTGCCCTAGAGGGAGAAATGGACAGCCATTTGGAAGGAGGTGAATGCGAATTGAGTAACCGCCGCCACGGCCACATGAGCAAGCATGTACAGACCTCGATGGGAGAAGTGACCATAAACACACCGCGCGACCGGGACGGTACTTTCAATCCCCAAGTTGTACGCAAACGTGAAAAGATCCTTGCGGATTCACTTGCGGACAGAATCATAGACTTGTACGCCATCGGCAAAAGCACAAAATACCGTGGAAGGCTATCAACGCCAGTTCCGTAAGGTAACCAAGAACAAGGGCGTGTTTACATCTGATATCGCACTGGAAAAACTTGTATATCTTGCATTTACGAGAATCCGGAAGAAGTGGACCCAGCCGGTGCAGAACTGGGGGCAGACGGCCTAGCAACTGGCTATCCTGTTCCCGAACAGGTTCAGGATCATAGCCTGACAACATCTTTTGTTTGGAGTTCTTTGACGATATTGATAACTAACGGAGCCGTTTTGGAATATTGAAGGTCCCAAAACAGCTCCAAAATATAACTTGACACAGTTTAGTTTACACTACCGTTGAAATAGCTATGTGAGATATTATACGTTCGATGCTGATATCTTATTATTGCAGGCATCAATGAGAATAATATTTTCATCACTCGAAAGGCCTAGTTCATCCAAAACATTTAGAACTTTTTTATATTCTATTTCATTAAAATAAAGAATAACTTTCATACTCTGATTCGTATTATTTGCAGCTTCATATACTTGAACTTGGTTGGCGATATTTTGTTTTAATTTAGAATTACTTGCAAGTTTAAATTCTACTAGGGTTTTATCTAAATCTCCCTTAGAGATTTTAAAGTCGACAGGTCCTCTACCGTTATTAACTTCAGCATTTACATCAAATATTGTCGCAAACCATGTAAGCTTAAAAAGCAGTTGAAGATCTTTTTCTCTTTTGATAGGTTTACCCTTATGATAGAATAATTTATATCCATCTTTATTCTCTATAAAATCTTTCAGATACATCACTCGCGCTCTTGATGCATCATAAGATCCAATTGCACTCTCATCATAGAATTGAGTATTAACCTTTAAGATTTGTATCAAGGTTTGTACATTCCTTATAAATACTTCATCTACAGATAAGACTACCTCCTTCGATACATTTTTTGCATTCTCTTTTTCTTCCTCCTTAATTTTTATATAGTAATCCATTAATATAGGGAATCGTGCGATTGTAGTTGCAGCCGCTTCATTCATTAATTTGTTCGTAATCTTTTTCTTTGTTAACTGTTTTAAGTAAATATCATTAATTTGATCTCTTAATTCATCATTTGGCAAACTGCTTGTAATGTCTAATAAACGATGTCGCATTTCACTAGCATTAATCCATGTTTCATCTTTAGTAAGAAGATCTTTAGGCGTTAATATTACATAGTCACCATTAAAATATGGCAAGATATATTTTTGGGACATCCAATTTTCATATTTATAATCAAAATAGACCTTGGAAACTGCAATATTTTTACATTGTTCTAGAGATAGATATTGCATTGCAAAAGTTTGCGTATATTCAAGCAAATATTTTTTTATTAAATTGCAAGTAAAATCACTTATATTATCTCGACCTACACCTACTTTAAACAACGATAATTTCTCTAAATGAGACGTTTCTGTAATCTTCTCATTTTTTAGATCCGGAAAAACGCCTTGAATAGCCTTTGACATAGATTGTCCAAAATCCTTTCCTAAGCCTAAACCTCCATTTCCTGATTCACTATATCCGAGCCAATTTTGCTTGACCTCAGGAAAAGTATACCATCGTTTAATCTTTTCAGATGAGATAAATCCACTTGCCTTATCTCTCAAAAAAGAAAGATAATCCAATATATTTTCATGCAATTGCCTGTATTCTGGCTTTTCACTTGCGTATAATAAAAATGGGTCAATAAAAAGAGGAATATCGTTAAGCAATGATATATTCATTGCCCCATATGACTCTAAAATAGACTCGTCTACATTAAATATATCTGAAAAATATACCATACAGCACTAAAATTAACTATCAAAATACACCACAATAACATTATCAATACAAAAGTCATCAATCCCCATATGATGATAAAATGAAGAAAGTCGATGTACCAGATTCTCTCTTCCTTTGCCAAAATCTGTTCTCAGCGTTTTATCAAAGTATGTTCCCATCTGTCTGAAAAAGTATGAGAAGAACATTTGAAAGAATCCATAGCTGTCAGAGCTACAATGAGACTCGTAACTTAGCTCTCCAATCAGTTTGGGCTCTTTAAGTCAATCAAAATCAGCAGATACATAGAGTTTTTTCTTATGCTTTCTTGGAAGCCCTTTCTCGTTTCTTAAGGCTCAAATCCTGCAAGGCCTTTCCCATTGTATCTTCTTTTGCAAGCAGAAGAATGTCATCATCCATTTGAAGTGCATAAAGCACCCTAAGATAAATGCCTATTGCCACTGTAGGTACACCTTTCTCTATGCGCGAAACCGTAAGAGGTGAACAGGTGGCACGTTCGGCAACCTGAGCAATACTAAGATTTCTGCGCAATCTGGCCAGCCTGATCTGTTCACCCACAATTTGCATTTTCTGCTCCAATTTTCTTGGTAACTTGGTACCCATCGTACTTTTTGTCATAGCTCAATATATCATATAATATGTAAATATAGTGATTTTACTTTATTTTATGATGTGTTACAGGAATAAATTTTCGAATTTACTCTTACCGTAATCTGCTTGATTACATCATTGGACGTTAAGACATTAAATGCTATTATATTATTCGTAGAGTTCGTATTTCACATATAACAAACAATATATTGTTTCTTACTGGAAAGCGAAACTCATTATGATTGTACAACTTTTACCCTGATATTTATACAAAGAAGACACAAATCAATAAAATACTACAATAAATGTATATACACTTTTTGTTGCAACATTTTTTGTAGTTACATTTTATGTATTATATTTGTGGTGAAAATCAAAAATAGAGCGTTATGGAAACTCCGTTTATATTTGGAAAGATTGCTACCGAGAAGAATTTTACTGACCGTGAGAAAGAAACAGCCGACTTGGTTCAGAACTTTATGTCGTTAATCAACACGATTATTATTTCTCCTCGTCGCTGGGGTAAAAGTTCGCTTGTAAATAAGGCAGCAAAGTTAGCGATGGCGCAAGACAGCAACCTCCGAATCTGTCATATCGACCTTTTCAATGTGCGTAGCGAAGAGCATTTCTATTCGCTGCTCGCTCAAAAGGTAATTGCCGCCACTTCCACAAAATGGGAGGAAGCAATCGAGAGTGCGAAGAGCTTCTTTTCGCATCTTGTTCCCAAGATTTCAATCGGTACAGACTCCACCAATGAGGTCTCAATCGACTTTGATTGGGAGGAGGTAAAACGCAATCCTGATGAAGTGCTCGATCTTGCCGAAAAGATTGCCAAGAAGAAAGGCCTGAAAATCGTAATTTGCGTAGATGAGTTCCAAAATATCGCGGAATTTACAGACCCAGACTATTTCCAGAAAAAATTGCGTTCACATTGGCAGCTGCACCAGAGTGTGGCCTATTGTCTCTATGGCAGCAAGCGCCACATGATGATGGAAGTGTTTACCGACTCATCCAAACCATTCTACAAGTTCGGCAACCTGATGTTTCTCAATAAGATTGAGACGCCTTGCCTCGTGGAGTTTTTCAAGAGTCGTTTCGCTGATACTGGCAAGAACATCGACGATGAAGCAAGCCATTTGATTGCAAAACTCGTAGATAACCATCCATATTACGCACAGCAGTTGGCACAGCTTTCATGGCTCAGAACAAAGGATGTATGTACCGTTGAAATCGTACGTGAGGCACACACAGCGTTGGTGGAACAGTTAAGTCTGTTGTTTGTAACAATTACCGAAACACTGACCACCCAGCAACTGAACTACCTCAAAGCTCTTATAGCTGGAGAAAAGGCCATCAGTTCGACCGAAGTAATGCATCGCTATCAAATCTCTTCAACGACCTCAATATCCCGCTCAAAGGCTACCCTTATCAAGAATGATATATTGGATAATAAAGCCGGTGAAATCTCGTTCCAAGACCCGATTTATGCCTATTGGTTGAAGACTGAATATTTCGCAAAATAATAAAACTATGAATAAATGTAACCGTACTTGGATTGCCTTCGCCAATAAGAAAAGATGTAGGCATGCTGATGCAATAAATACCTTAGGGTTTATTTCTTGGAGAATGGGGAGAGCTCGTTTCGCCATAGGCGATATCGTATATCTGTTTATGTCCGATGAACGTTATGTCCGTTTCAAAATGATTGTAACAGCAGAGAACTGCAAACGTGAGGATAAAGAATTTTGGATAGAAAAGGCTCCTGATGATAAAACTTATAAACTGGAATTGCTTGCAGAATCAAATCGTTCTCGATTGACAGAATCCGATTTATTGCAACATGGATTTAAAGGAGGTAAAAGTTTAGAAATTCCCAATTGCAACAATATGGAATTGATAAAATATATTAAATCTGTATTTTAATATTACTTTCTTATCAGCAGACTTAAGTTCCGAATATAACAATTCTATGATTGATTTCTATTTCACTTAATTGTCTATTCATAGTGCAAAATATAGCAATAATTTGAACAGAAAAAGAAATAATACTTCCTTTTCTGTTCAGAATATTACTACTTTGGCAATCTTAAAAATAGCGACTGCTGTCACATAAGTCTGTTGTTTTTAACCATCACCGAAACACTGAACACACAGCAACTTGAACTACCTCAAGGCTCTTATAACCGGAGAAAAGGCCATCACTTCGACTGAAGTGATGCATCGCTATCAAATCTTTTCAGTGACCTCAATATCCCGTTCAAAGGCTACCCTTATCAAGAATGATATATTGGATAATAAGGCTGATGCAATCTCATTCCAGGACTCGATTTATGCTAATTGGTTGAAGACAGAGTACTTTATGGGATAACAGAAACTTCCAAATTTATTTCAGAGCTATTTTTATAGCTTTTATCACCTATAATCGACATTTTTCGTAAGTATTTGTACCGTACATTTTGATATTCTGCAAATTACACTTACTTTTACTTTCCAAAATGGAGATACAAGTCGAAAATGGTGCTAAAATCACCAACTTATATGTTATATGATACTTGATAACATATAAGTTACACCTTTCAAACAATAAACATATTATGCAATGAGCAGATATTATGTAATCAGTCCGAATGTCGAAAACGATGGAAATATACAAGATTATCTGGAACAAATGTTTCAGACACATACTATAATGATGGGATGGTCGCCTCAAGAGCACAAAGGTAAGATGTTTGATGAAATGCAAATTGGAGACTATGTTATTTGTGCCCGTGGAGCGAACAAAAATAAGCAGATCTTTTTTGCAGGAATGGTTTCTTCTGAAAACTCACATGACTGGCCTTATACTAGAAAGTTAACCGGATTTGTGGATTTAGGAAAGGAGAAAATTGAGTTTGGAAACAACAATGCATTTGGCAGTTCGGCTAGGATACCAGCTATTTATGAATTAAAAAAAGATAATGAAGCTGACTATGAAATTTGTAAATATATTAAATTAAAAGTTGACGCTATGATATCGAAGGAGAATTTATATGCCATCATAGATGTTTTGAAGACAAAGAAGAACATTATTCTTCAAGGAGCTCCAGGAACGGGCAAGACGTATAGTACTATCGAAATCGCACTTAATATTTGTGGAGTAAACACTTTGTCATTAAGTCGTGAAGATATGATAAAAATATATAATGACTTGAGTCAAAAGGGGCAGATAGCATTCTCTACTTTTCATCAAACAATGGATTATGATGATTTTATTGAAGGCTTAAAGCCGCAATTGGAGAATGGGCAAGTCACATACGATATTGAGGATGGCATATTTAAGAAAATTTGCCAAGATGCAAGTATCAAAGGCGACTCAAATTTTGATGAATGTTACGATAAGTTATTGGCTGAAATTCAGAATACTGATTTTTACCCTATAAAAAGTTCTGGTGGTGCTATTTTTCATGTAGCAGTAAATTCAAAGCAAAATCTTACACTTTATACTGGCAAAGAGAAAAAAATGAACGGAGTCCTTACAAAAGAAAATATTCGCCTTGAATATTTTGGGCATGGTCCCAAATATTGGGTAGGGTATAATAAGGGGGTTGTAAACAAACTATATGCTGATTTTGGGCTGAAATCTCCAGTGCTATGTAAGGATAAGAATTATGTACTTATTATTGATGAAATTAATCGAGGAAATATATCAAAGATATTTGGAGAACTCATCACTTTGATCGAATCAGACAAAAGAGAAGGAAAGACAAATTGCATTTCTGCTAAGCTATCTTATTCTAAAATGGATTTCTCAGTTCCTGATAATTTGTATATTATTGGAACAATGAATACTACAGACCGAAGCGTCGGAAACATTGACTATGCCATTCGCAGGCGTTTTGCTTTCTGCGCGCTTGAATCTTTGTGGGAAGTTGCGGAAAATAGCTATTCTGATGATGCCCAAAAGGACGAAGCGAAGAAACTATATCTTGCCGTTCAGAACTATATTAAACAAAGTGCTGTGGATATGGATTATGAAGATTTGATGGTAGGTCATAGCTACTTTATGTACAAGGAAGAAGAAAGTCTGGAACAGCGGTGGAAATTTGAGATACTACCTCTACTGAACGAATATTATAAGGATGGTATTTGCTGCAAAAGTCCGCTTGAAGACATTCGCAAAAAATCAGATGGCAAAGAAGAAAAAAGTCTGTATATGCAGAAATTTATAGAGAAATATAATACAGATTATTAATTATGTTGAGGACCCCAATAGTTATCACCGAGCACCAAACCTATGTTCCTTCGGAGGATTTTGATATATATTCTTTTCTTACGGCACACAATGTGGAATTACCGGGAATCCCTGCTGATTATATGGGGACACCTCAATGCCTTGCTATCGATTCTACTCTTACGGCAAGCTATTACATTGGTGCCACGTGGCTGGTTGAACGGGAACTTCCTGTGATAGTTCTTCCTAAGATTCCCAATATAGACTATTTGGAGATGTTCATGGCTGCGCTTTCAGTGGATTCAAAACATGGAGAGGGATATTTTTCAAAATGTTATGGCATTGACTTTGACAAGTCGCCTATTGAGACTACAGAGAATCTCAGCCAACTTACACCATTGCTTCTGGTACATTACGTGACTTTAATGGAGCAACTAGTCAGATATGGACTCAAAAGGGATTATGTGATAATAACAAAGAATCTGAAGAACAAAGTCAAAGGTAGCCTTGTCATTTCGCAGCAAATAAAGAAGAATATTATATATCAAAGAAAAAATCGAAATGTATGCACGTATCAGGTTTACACCACAGATATTCCGGCCAATCGGTTATTAAAACGTGCACTATTGTTTGCCCAAGCTATGCTCTTGAAACTGTTGCCCTCAAACAAACGTACGGGTGAATTGCAAGCTCGCATCAATAAAATAATGACTGCCTTCGTTAATGTCTCCGACAATATAGAAGTTTCTGCCGTTAAATATTGTGGAGGAAGCAAGCTATTTAGGTACTATGAACAAGCAATCAAAGTGGCGAAAGATATACTTCACAGATACGACTACTCTTTGTCTAATATCAGTAAGAAGAATCATTTTACTCCATGTTTTTGGATAGACATGTCAAGGTTGTTTGAATTGTACGTATACAGTAAGTTGTATCACGCATACCAAGATAATATCCGTTTTCAAGTACCTGGTTATCGAAAGACAGCTGTTGACTTTATCCATATCGGAGAACGGTTGATTATTGATGCGAAATATAAACCCAAGTATGAAATGTCTTATACCGGGATAGTACCAGATATTAGAGAAATCAGTGGTTATAGCAGAGATCTTTCTATTTTGAAAAATTTTGGTTCAGACTTTATTGTATCGAATAAGGAGGTCAGATGCCTGATTATCTATCCGCAAAATGCCTTTACCGATCTGATAAGGAACGATGATAATATACTTCAAGAACTGCAAGAGATGGATTCTATGAACGAGTTTCTGACAACAAATACATCTCTGTGGAATCAAGCAAGTCCTATGAAGTATTTTAGAAATTTCAGAAAACTGAGAATTCCATTACCAACTGTTGTATGATTGCTTCGAGAGAAGAATTAAACGTAAAACTCGTAAGTGTCATTGAGTTCAGAAATAAATATTTAGAATTTTAGAAAACAAACTATAGATTATATTGAATAAGGAATAGGATGCTCTAAGATGGGTGTTATAGAAGCTCCACAATGATTGTAAAAACTACTTATTGTAGAGCATAACATATTATTATTACTGGGTTACAGATACTCTCCTGCTACCATATCTTCCCGCTTCGTTCAACGTATTTTTCTGTATGAGTTGATGGAGTAATTTTGAATGGCTGTAATCTGATGACTGTAATTTCTTTCATATCGGCCAAAGTATGTGTCAGTTTAGTCTGCATAGAATTCAGAATCTTTGTATTATTGGTGGGCGGAATGCAATGGGTCCTCGATCATACCACCACACATTTTTATTCTTTTTCGCTTACATAATGTAAGCATGCAAAAAGTCTTAAATATGTTTGTATAGATACAATCTCTTTATAAATTATTGATCGTATATTGAATAGTAATGTAAGATTGAAGAATTATCGTTCCAGAAGTAAAGAAATTCCCAAAACTGAATAAAATTATGGATCTAATTACCACGTCAGTTTCAGAGCCATTTTTGTACCTTTTCTCATCAAAAAACGCTATTTTTCACAAGTTTTTGTACCGCACATTTTGATATTCAAGAAATTACACTTACTTTTACTTTCCAAAATGGAGGTACAAGCCTATAATGGTGCTAAAAATCACTAACTTACACATTCTCAGACACTTGCCAACCTGTTGGTTGTACCTTTTAGAGCGCTATACTGTTGATAATCAACGATGTACACATACTGCATCGGAAAGTGTCCTTACGCTATACTTTCATGGAGAAACAACTGGGATGATCTGACTGTTTTCTTCCAGTTCCCGCTGGAAATCAGAAAAATAATCTATACTACAAATCTCATTGAAAACCTGAATGGAAAAATCAGAAAGTACACGAAATCAAAGCTTTCATTCCCTTCGGATGATGCAGTCAAAAAGACCGTTTATCTTTCACTTATGGAGATTGAGAAGAAATGGACACAGCCTATTCATAACTGGGGCTTGATTATGAATCAATTTATAATTATTTTTAAAAACAGAATCCAAATATAAGAACAAACTTACAGCTGAATCCTGTTTCCATTTACACAAAATTTTGGACAGTGTCGTTTTGATACACCCTCTTAATATCATTAATACTAACAGCCCTTGTTATCCAAAAGTATCTTCGTCCTTTTCTCTTTTTGTTTTCTTGATTCCAGCCTGAACTTCGGGAAGAAGTTCCTGATTTGTAGCTCGACTGGTTCGTCTCGCTCTATCATCTGCCCAGCCTCTCAAACCACGAATTTTCTCAGACATAGTTTTAGCCAAAGGGATAATTTGTGAACATGCAGTTTCAGGATAGCGAACATTTACAACCGGATTTATAGGGTTCCAACTGCAAGGCATACAGCACACGCAGATAGATGCCGATGACCACGGTAGGCGTCCCCTTTTCAATGCGGCTTACTGTCAGAGGCGAACATGTTGTCCGCTCAGCCACCTGAGCAATGCTCAAATTCCGACGCAAACGAGCTAGTTTGATTTGCTCTCCCACAATTTGCATCTTCTGTTCCAGTTTTCGGGGTAACTTGATCCCCATCGTATTCTTCGCCATACTCTAAACTATATCAACCTATCACATAATAAAGTAAACATAGCTATTTTGGTTTATTACATGATAAATTGATAAAGAAAAACAATCAGCTTTTCAGTGGCCAATCACACATTTTCGAGGATACTTTTGCCTTAAAACTACACTTTTTAGAGGATAAATCCTTGTAAACCCAGAAAAATCCATCAAATATCCAACAAATATCACTATCTTTGCTCACAACAAAGTCAGCAAAAGGACTTCATACAAAGGAAGCAAACCAGGGACTTGGGATACATCGAAAGCACAAAAAAGCAACGGAATAGCATCATTCAAGCCAAAGCAAAAACTTGAACCACTATTCCACCACAAATTCAGCGCCGAAACCGGGTCAAGGACCACACGGACACAGAACTTGAACCACCGGTCTGCAAATCGCTGATACTCAACAGCCATCTAAAACTGCATCGAAAATTCCGCCAACGAGGATTTAGAAAGATGTAATTCTGGCAAAGAATTCAACTATATTGAGAAATTATCGGAATATTTTTTAAACTCTCCAATGAATATTGAAAATATTTCCGTATTTTTGAGATCATAATAAAAATACTTTCAATTTTTAGAAGCAAATATATGAAACAACAGTTTTGCCAGAGTTGCGGCATGCCTCTCACTGATACAAATAAAGGAACAAACTCTGATGGAAGTTTGAACAATGAATACTGTTCTTATTGTTATCAGAAAGGACAATTCACACAAGATTTTACCCTGAACCAGATGATAGAATTTTGTACCCAATTTACGGATCAGATAAATAAGGAGACAGGATGGAATCTTACTCCGGAACAGGCTAAAGAAAATATGAGACAATTCTTCCCTACTCTTAAACGATGGAAAGAAAAAGATGAAAGAACACTTACAGAAAAAGCAACCGGCTTGCTTGCACAATGTAAGGAGATTACGATTGTCTCAATTGACGCAGAAGGATTTCCACGTCCGGTTCCAATGTCCAAAATCAGTTCAAAAGGATGTAATGAGGTATGGTTAGCAACCGCTGCCAATTCAGTAAAGGTTGCAGACTTCAAATTGAACAACAAAGCCGGACTTTGTTATTCAAACTATGGTGACAGTGTTGGATTGAGAGGAATCATTGAGATTATAACTGATGACAACATACGAAAAGAAATGTGGCAAGACTGGCTCATCAATCATTTCCCGTATGGCCCTACAGATCCTAATTTTGTGCTTTTACATTTCATAGGAAAAGAAGCTACATTTTGGATTAATGGAGAATTCTCACACGAAAAGTTGTAACATAAATTCATATTATGAAGAATAGGCATAGCATTCTTTATGTCTTGCATTCATTATGGAAAGAATAAGATATTTAGGACAACAACCTCTTACTGAAAGGACAAAATTGCAAGATACAAATTAAAACAGCAGACAATGGAAATTCATAATTTACTGGATGTCAAGTCAAGAACCGAGTGTCGCCTAACGGTTTTTACAATAGACAAGGATATATTGCAAAAAACACAATCTGACCCGGTAGTGTGAAACAACTTCTGCCAATTTCCTGATTTATATAAGCGAATCAGAATTGATGCTATCCAAATCAAGAAGAATCAGCCCGAACTTTTTGAAAGTCGCCTGAACAAATTCATAGAAAATACCCGAAAAGGACTCCTTTACGAAGAATGAAATGACAACGGAAGATTATAAAATTACAGAAAAGCATTAATCTATTTCTATATTTTGTTACCTTTGCATCTAAGATATTAAAAACAAAGATTGTTCAACCATATGAAATGGCAATTGTGCATATAGCTACGCATAATTAATAGCATTCTCAATTCAAGCTATTGTTAATATACAGGCTTATAATACAGGTCTGTGCTTCTTTATTTTGCCATTATATCAAATAATTACTTTACAAATAAGTTATGTCACCAGTTGACAGAACTTGTTGTATTTTATCATGTTGAACAATGAATTATACATATAAAAACATATGGCTCATCAACTTTCCGGTTATGATGAGCATCCTTATCGAACAACTTATTAATATAACTGATGCTATCTTCTTAGGTCATGTTGGTGAAATAGAATTAGGAGCATCCGCACTCGCCGGAATCTGGTATCTTGCCATTTATATGCTCGGTTTCGGATTCAGTATAGGTTTACAGGTTGTCATTGCACGGCGTAATGGCGAGCAGCAATATTCAGAAACAGGTAGGGCATTCTTTCAAGGATTACTTTTTCTGTCGGGTTTAGCAGTTCTACTATGCAGTATTTCGAAAACAATATCTCCCATGATTCTGAGCAATCTGATTGCATCTGAGAAAGTATATTTTGCTGTTATTGATTATCTGGACTGGCGCATTTGGGGATTAATGTTTTCTTTTCCTTTTCTTGCATTGCGATCTTTCCTGGTCGGTATCACACTTACAAAACCTCTTAACAAAGCTGCCTTTACTGCCGTATTGGTGAATATACCTTGTAATTGGCTTCTCATATTTTATTTCGATATGGGAATAGCCGGTGCTGCAATAGCATCTTCATTTGCAGAATTATGCTCATTGATAATATTGTCAATCCATGTTTTACGAAAAATGGATAGAAAGGTTTATGGTCTGAACTGGAAATTTGATAAAAACATATTCCATCATGTCTGTTGTGTTTCTATCTGGAGTATGTTCAATCCATTTATTGGAGTAGCCTCATGGTTCGCCTTCTTCGTAGCCATTGAGCATTTGGGAGAATTAGAACTGGCAGCAACAAATGTCATACGCAGTATATCCACCTTTTTTTTCGTCATTGTCAATTCACTGGCAGCAACTACCGGCTCATTGGTAAGTAATCTGTTGGGAGCAGGACAAAAGAATCAGGTTTTCCCGTTATGTAACCGGGTTATCCGTTTAGGGTATTCCGTGGGAATCCCACTTATTATCCTTTTTATAATCTGTTTCAATCCGCTTTTCAAAATTTATTCTGGTAATGAGAGCCTGATACAAATAGCACGGCTGCCATTTACAGTAGCCCTGTTGAATTATGCTTTTGCCTTACCTGGTTATGTATATATGAACGCCGTCACCGGGACAGGTGCCACACGTACAACCTTCATTTTTCAGACTGTAATCATTATAGCCTATCAGATTTATTTATGGACGATAAGCTATTTCAGCACATCCCTGTCTATATATTGGACAGCAGAATATTTATATGTGATATTGCTTGGAGGACTTTCCATTATCTATCTAAAATGCAAAAACTATTAATCGTTTGAATCCCATGATGAAAAAAATATATCCTCGTACAGGAGATACACAGACTGTTTACCTAAATGCTGTTGTAAAAGACCCGTCTATTGAAGTCGGCGATTATACGATCTATAATGATTTTGTATCCAATCCGCTACTTTTTGAACAGAATAATGTACTGTATCATTATCCAATCAATCACGAGCGATTGATAATAGGTAAATTCTGCTCCATTGCTTGCGGCACAAAGTTTCTGTTCAATTGTGCCAACCATACATTAAAATCTCTATCAACCTATACATTCCCTTTGTTTTATGAGGATTGGAATTTGGAGAAATCCAATGTTTCAGATGCATGGGATAACAAAGGAGATATCATAATAGGTAATGATGTATGGATAGGTTATGAAGCAATTATAATGGCTGGGGTACATATCGGAGATGGAGCAATCATTGCCACCCGAGCTGTTGTCACTAAAGACATACCACCTTATACCATAGTAGGCGGTATTCCTGCCAACCCGATCAGGAAGCGTTTCAGCGATGATATTATTCAAAAATTGGAAATACTGAAATGGTGGGACTGGCCTATTGAAAAAATCCATCAAAAATTACCTTACATTCTCAATGGTGACATCAGCAACTTATTTGATAATAGAAAGTAAAGAATTGTCCAAATTTAAAACCTAAAAGAGTGTAATTCGCAGGGAAACACTCTTTTAGGTATTGGGAATCAATTCATCAGGTGATCATTTGCAAAAATATATCCTATTTGGTCAGAATTTATCCCGGTTACTCCTATTTCCACGTCAATATTGGTATGCAAGTATCCATATATACAGGCATCAGTCCTATCGCCCTAATGGTACGCAACTTCCACCTGGTAGGCAAATGATAGGTAACCACCACGATATGGTTTGCTATACTTTTCTCGATTTTTTTTGCAGATAAAGTCAAGAGGCCTCGTACATCCGGTTGAACTCCTCCACCTGCAACAGCTTCCCGTCAAACTTAATCTGACGGAAGTCGTTCATACCTTTCCACACAAAATACTCATCATCCGGGTTGATATGTGACCAAAACATAGTCAGAACAAAATCAGCATCATTGATGCGGAATATATAGAGAATTATTAGAAATCAAATTGATTTACAATTTATTTAGTATGCACAATTTTCAATGTATCCTTCCTGTTCATACACCCTACCATAGTGATGAATCATTTCAACCAACCCATTCAAACGTGAATCTATAATATTCAGATTTTTATATCTAAGATATTGAGTATCATACAGTCCCGCATTTCCAGATTTCAACCTCTCTTCTATATCTTCGGGAATAAGGAAACCTGCTCTGTCGCCCAAAAACTTATAAAACTCTGACTGATATATACATATACCTGCCAGATCAAAATCTCCGAAATGTATATATCTATTAGGAATTTTGATAAGCCATTCCCTTAAATCCGCCGACTGAGGGTATCTGGAGACAAACAAAACTTTATTATCTCCAAACAGATATTTCTGACTCCGTATACGACAGAAGTTTTCACCATTTTCCACTCCCACCACTATCACGTCTGACGGTATATAAAATTCATCGGGGTTTTGTATGAAAACAGCACTTCCTTCCGGAGGGGATATAACAAACTCACTATTCCTTATTCTTGCATGAATAGGTTCGTAACAGTTGACAAGAAAACCCCTGAAAGTTCGAAGCTTTACAGTTTTGGAGTCGCCGGTTTCCTGCACAAGCGTACTGCGCTGCAAGTCTTTGTTATCGCCAGAAAAGATTTCAATCCATCTTTCGAGAGAAGTGCCGGATGTATAATTATCTGAAATATATCTGCTGAATGCCACAGAATCCGTAAGGCGATAGGAAATTCTGCTGCCACTGGTTATTCCGGTTATAAGACCCTCTATCCTAAATTCATCAACTATCCATCGCGGAAGTGAGCTTGAAGGAAGAGTTCTTCCTTCAAGCATATAAAGCAACTTTTTTGCAATAGATATTGTAAATCGTTTTTTGTTTATATCCATATTATTACAAGACATTTTTATTTCCGTGTGAGCAATGACACTACCCTTGTATTGCTTTTCGCATCTTTGCTTAACAGATAAGTATATTTATAATCCTCAACATTATAAGTGGTAGGCGAACTGTTGATAAGTAATATGTTGCGGCAATTGGCAAATTCAAGTATGCCTTTCACATTATTAGGATGCAACTTACCGATTTCATCCATCATACAATGCACCTTGAAATCTCCGAATTTCCTTGAGACTTTTTCCTTGAAAACATTGATAAGCATGATGTTCACCATAGCCTTAACCAGTATGTCGGTACCATCGGAACCTACATTCGCTATTTTCTCTACCCAGCCTGTGTCGTTATCATTTTCGATAATGCGGAACTGCAGATTAAAGGTATCAGAAACGACAAGACTCTTTCTGGAAGGCTCATCCTTTAGCAGTTTGCTGAAAGCATTAAGATATTTTACAGCCCTGAGATTCACGTTCTCGCGCGAATCCTGTGAGAATAAGTCCATTCCACCCATGTTGAAGGTGTTCTCATCATTGAAATTCTTTATTTCTATAAGAAGCTGCATAAGCTTGTCGTTACTCGGCAAAGGCCTGAGTTCGATACTGCGGATAACTCCTGCGAAATTACGTTTGACAAAATCGTCATTAATATCTTTAATGGTCTTATTAATAAGACTTTCGCTTTGGGTAAGTTCTCCTGTTTCCTTTGATATGCGTCTTATTATGTTTACGTACCTTTCACTTATGCGGTTCTGGTATTCGGTAATTTTATTGTTTTCCACAAACTCACATAAATTGGATGCAAAATCCATGTAATCGGAATCACACGACAATGACTGAGGGAAACTGAAAGTATTTCTTGCAGTAAAATTACTGTTAAACAGATTGATCGATTTCTTGAAATTCTCAGTATCCTTGCCAAGAGAAACAATCAGACTTTTCAGTTCTTCCACTATCTTACCGCAAGGTTTATTGGTAGGAAGTTCTTCGGGAGTGTACGACTCCGGCGGACAGAAGCCTTCATCTTTGCGGAAATTCTCAAGAACGGAAAAATCGTTCTTTATGGCATCACGTTCGGCTGTCTTTTCCTTTATACTGTTTTTTACAGTTTCATACTGACCGGTGAGCTTGTTTTTCCGCAATGCGTATTTTTCTTCAAGCTCATCTAAATGCATCTCATTGTTCTTCTTGTTGTCGCGCAACTCCGGCTCACGATCAAACAGTTCTCTCTTATCTTTTTCATAATTCCACACAAACGACTGTTTTTGCGATATATAATCCAACTCAGACTTTATAGCATCAATTTTTGATTTATAGGAATTTATAACCGATGTATCAGCTCCCTTACCGTTTAACTCCTCATTCTGCAACTTGTGAAGTTCTTTTTTTCTGTTATCCATATCCATACGCCGGTCGGACAGTTCCTTGTGTACTGCCTGTATCTCAACATCAACAGCACTGCGTTCTTTCTTTTCCGCCTTTCTCTGCTCGTCAGAAATCTGAAGAATCCGCTTTTCCCTTTCCTGTTTCAGAAGTTCTTCATTGTTACAACATTTTTGTCTTTCCTTTTCCTTGCCTCCAATAAATGTTTCTATCTCCTCAATCCTGTTTCTTTTCCACTCCGATTCTTTGCGTTCCCATGAAGCCTGTTCTGCCTTAATATTCTTTATCTGAAGAGGATATTGCTGTAACTGGATTTCAAGAAGATGCCTTTCGCCCGATATGGCTGAAATCTGTTTTCTGTACTTATTCTTTATCTCTTCAGTACGCTTTGTTTTTTCTTCATTCAGAAGGCTTATTTTTCTCGTATATTCATCTCTTTCGGAAGATTTGGCCTTAAATTCAGCTTTAAGCTGTTCCGGGGAGCGTAACTCACGCTGCACTTCAGCTAAATTAATTTTTACGCCATAGAAAGAGCTTTCCCCATCGGTTGAGAGTTCAGGAGAAAGATTCTGATTATAGAGTATAAGTTTTTCATCGGCAATCTTACCTATACTTTCCTGCCATCCTGACCTGTTCTTGTCGAGCCACTCGCAAAAAGAGCCTTTGCTGTTGTTTATCAGGACATTCAACGATTCTATTTCTGTGTCCACCTGTTTCCTGCAGCGTAAAATCTCATCTATTTTCGCATCATACTCTTTTTCAACTACCATAGTTTCCGCATCCGACTTCTGTCTAAGGCGGTCGCACTCCAACTTCAGACGGTCGACTTTCACAGCGGTATCCTTTTCTTCGGAAGATATGTTTCTCAACCGTTCCTCACAGTCACCTATCTCCTCCTTGAAATGAACAGTACACTCAACCCTTGTTTTCTGTTGTTTCAGATTGGATATTTCTTCCAGTAACTGCTCCTTGCTGTCGGCTAGTGTTTTAAGTTTCTCTTCATAAACAGAGCGTATTTCTTCAGTCTGACTGTTGCTTTTCTTTGTCAATTCTGAAATCCTTTTACCAAGTTCATCTTTAAGGCATAATACCCTTTTGTTGATTTCATTCTCAAATCTTGCAAGATCGGCATCAATGCCCTGTTCCATCAAAGAGTATTTGCTTATTACATCCCGGTATGTACTCGTGAGTTCATTATATACCTTATTCAGAGACTCCAGTTCGTATTTCAGTGCCGGTTCCCTATTTACTCTTGATATAACCTCATCAATGTGTTCCTGTTCATAATATTTACGTTTTTCCCTTATCTTCTTAAGGTCAGATTCTATAATGCCGCTTAACTTTACAAGTTTGTCGCGCTCACTGTCAAACTTGTATTTTTCTTCCCCAAGTAAACGTGTAAATCGTTCGGCTTCCTCTTTAAGTTGCAGAAGCAGTTCCTCCAATTCGGGAAATTTCAGACGTGCCACCCTTTCAGAGTAGTTGAGCTGCTGTCTTCCGTTTTTAATCTGCTTTTCAGCAAACAAAAGCATTCTATAACCTTTTATTACTGTATCGGCCTGTTTTCTGACAGGTACCACACCATTCTTATCCTGCTTTATCCACAACATTACATCGGAATATTCCTGTTCGAAAGTCTCTATCTGATTCCGATAATAACTCAGGTCGACAACAAACTCATTATCATCCATTGACTGTATGATGGTATCCTTGATAAAATCGGCATCAAGCTTTGAGTTAAGGAATACATTCTGAATTGTACGCGGTATATTCTGATATCGCGAACTCTCTACAATTGCATACTTACGGAACTGAAGCAAATCCGGCTTTCTGTTGTTGCCGAATATTATATCACGAAACATATCATAGCCTGTAACCAGCGACGACACATTTGCACCCGATTCCGACACTCTTGTACGAATCACACTCCAGTCGGCCGAGACCTCGTTTTTGCCGTCAACAAACCACTCCTTACTATATGGAGCATCAATAAAGCGGAAAGCAGCCCTGCCCATCGACTTTGTTACAACTATGGTATAAGCACCGTTTTCGCGCATTACTTCATAAACTATATATGAGTTGGCAAACGGAAGATAGAAAGAATCAAAATTTTTCTTTTCTTTCGGTATACCCAATCTGAGTTTGTCTGCATTATAGAAAAACAAGACAGCCCGCAGAAGGGTACTTTTACCTACTCCCTGAGTACCAATAAAATGTACATTGCCATCCAGCTTCACTTCAGCATACGGTACATGTGCGCTGTTCAGAAATATTATCTTATTGAGATATCTCATCGTTCATTTCCTCCGATATTGTTATGCAGTCCACCAAATCCTCCATATAGTGAAATGCCGTTAATACTTTATAAGTGTTATCATGTTCATTCTCAAGTTCTATCATTCCTGCCTTTTCAAGTTCAGAAACAAGTTTCTCCACAACCTCATTATATTTCTTCTTATCCTGAAACAGTTTGGAAGCCTTATCCTTCAGTTCCATCTGGCAACTTATCTGAACTTCAATGTCTGCCGGACGGAACTTAAATCCGGGACCGAATGTAGCATCATACGTTTTAAGGAAACTAAGGTAGTCTATCCACTTCATAACTGCTTCAAGTTTGCGTTCGAGGTCGACTTTCGCCTCCTGACGGGTAAACATATAATATCCGTCACCACCTTCGAGATAAAAACCAATACCTTTATAATATTCGTAATAGTCGGTCAAATCCTCTTCTATGGCATCATAGTATCGTTTTATTGCAGGAGAAACGCTATTTGCAGAAATAAATCCGCCCTTACTCAATATATTGAATATTTCTTCTGTATATTTCATGCTTATTCTGATTATGTAATTATCGGAAATTATCTAGAGTTATTTGGAATATATCAAAGGATATTCCACGTCATAACTTGTTTCATACTTGTCGGTGAAATTCAGTCCTTCGGCATACTGCGATGCTATCTGGCAGAAAAACAAGATTCTGTCGTCTGTGCTCAGTTGCTTATGATAATTGTAGCTCATTACAAACTTAAACAGATGACTGCTTGATGCCGAGAAAGCATTATAAATTTCCTGTAAATTTATCTGGTCAAGAACTTCACCTTCTGTTTTCATATATTCCTGAGGTATAGCATCGGCCATATTCTTAGGACCTTTAGCCCGGTTCTTCCTTTTTGATATGATTTTTCTTATTATTTCCAATGCCACGGCAGAAGTACGCAGGTTATCTACCGACAACTTTATCCTGTAATTTGCCTGAGGCTCCATCCATACAGGATTTCTCATACTGACAACCTGACGTATATCAGTTTTTTCTTCCAGAAGGAACTGATCACGAAAGTATTTCAAACGTCGAACTTTCTCGAATATCCTGTTCTGATAAGCTATAAGATTCAGGTAATGAATAATCTGTTTTTCTATCTCTATAAGATTATGATAAGAATCATTAAGCTGAAGTTTCACGTCATTCACCACTATACGCATCTGAGTGTCCATGGCAACTCTGAAAAACACAGGCTGAGTGTTATCTATTATATCTTCACTCCTGTTGATGAGAAGCGCGATGTTCTTGCGTTTTTCATCAAGATTCTTCAGTTTTGAAAGCTTTACACGATAGTTTGGTTCGTTCTTGTAAGTATTATCAATGTTGCGCTTCAAGTCTATCACATTACGCACCGTTATCATTGCGATATTTTTCAGACACCGCCTTACCTCTTTGTGATAATTATATTTCCGCTGTTCATTATCTTCTTTAAGGTAATAATCTATATTTTCATTCAGACACCTCAGATAATCATCCACAAACGAAACATTTATGTTCTCATTGACTTGTAAAACATCCTCGAAGAATTTAAGATATACATCCTCCATTTCAAGGAAATTTCCGCTATCTCTTATCATTCCGTAGTCAATGAGATATTTAATTCTTTCCTCTTTATATTCCGTGAGTTCGAGTGCATAATCATATTTCAGGGAAGCTGAAGGTCTTTTTTGAAACATCTGTTTCAGCAGAAGTTTCTCTCTTTCAAGTACACGCAAAAGCTCATCAATAGATTTAAAGGTATTCATAGTTCAAGTGTTATAAGAATTACTACTGAAAGGCATCATATTTATCCCTGCCATTGTAGCAAGTTCATAGTAAGACATCTCCAATTCTGCCGAGCTGTATGGCGAATTACCCAATTTGATCAGATAGTAATCAAATACCTCTAATCCGGAAATCTGCCCGACCACTTTCAACAACACAATAAATGTTGACAACAAAATATTGCCTGCTGTACCATTCTCGAATTTGTGGATGGTTGTAAGTCCGATACCGGATTGCTCAGAAACATCTTTCTGAGTAAGATTGCAACGAATTCTATATTCTTTAAATCTGTTACCCAATAACCTTACAAGCTCAGGCGTGGAGTATTCATAGAAATCTACCATATGAGCCACATTTATATATCATTATATTAAAAAGTTACTTATATTGTTGATAATCAACAAATTCTTATATATAAAAATGAAAAGGCCAAGCTCTTTTTTCAACTAATTCTTTATAGTAAAAACTAATTCAAAGAACGGAACTCATTAGGGGTACACCCCGTCATCCGTTTAAACATCCGGCTTAAATGTTGCGGATATTGAAACCCTAATTCGTAAGCAATCTCACTTGTTGTTTTGTCCGTACCAAGCAGAGTCTCTTTAGCCCGCTCAATCAATTTCTTTTGGATATATTCCGAAGCGGTCTGTCCGGTCTGTTTCTTTATCATATCTCCAAAATAATTTGCAGACAAAAACACTTTATCAGCAAAATATTTAACAGTCGGCAAACCTTCCTGCAATGGGGCATCACTGTCGAAATACTCATCCAGCAAACGTTCGAAACGAACTATAACATCTTTATTCACCTCTTCACGTGTTACAAACTGACGCTCATAGAAACGCATACAGTAATCGAGTAACAAACCTATATTGGCGCAAATCAACCGACGGCTATGCCTGTCTATGCCATGCTTCAGTTCCGCCTCGATTTTATGAAAACAATCCATGACTGTGCTACGCTCCTCTTCTGAAAGATGTAAAGCCTCACGAATTTCATAAGAAAAAAAAGAATAGTTCTTAATCTCCCCGCCAAGTACCGTTCCCCTTATCAGGTCGGGATGAAACAGAATACCGTGAGCTTTCGGACGGACATTTTTCTGCATCTCGGTCTCTGCTACCTGACCGGGAGCAAAACTGACTATCGTACCTTCCTGATAATCGTAACTCTGACGTCCGTACATGATGTTTCCACAATAGGTATCCTTCAGATAAAGAGCATATACCCCATAATTAACCTTGAAATGTTCCGGCCAATGCGTTGCCTTCGACAAATCAACGACACTCACCAGAGGATGCCGTGTTTCGAGCCCGAAAAGTTTGTTGTACTTATCTACCTCATCAAGTTTTATAACTTTTTCCATAACCCTTTCTTTGATTTCTTTTGAGCAAAAGTAATTCATTTGAATTGAATTACATACGACTTTATTGCAAAATCGAGGATTCGGGTATGAATATCCGTAATTCATATACAAGCCGGCTTATTTAATCGCAGTAAATTTGCAATCAGAAAATGAATGAGTCTAGTACACTTAGCCAATTTCTCGAAGTTGAGACAGTCTGTGCCTCGGCGTGGAAAGTAGAGGAATACGATGGATATCGGACAGATTCATTTGCCGAAAGTCAAATAGATAAATAAAAAACAAATCATGGTAAAAACAATTTTAAGTGTTTTTACTCTTAAAACGAGTATGAACAAAATTCTTTTAATTTCTGCATTCAGTATTTTAACACTCAATATTATGGCACAGGAAAAGATAATACAAACGGCAGGACGTACCCAATTGGGAGAGTTCGCCTCCAAATTTGCAGAACTCAATGACGATGTCCTCTTCGGTGAAATATGGAACCGCACTGACAAGCTTGGTTTGCGTGATCGCAGTTTAGTAACCATTACCTCTCTTATCAGTCAGGGCATTACAGATAATTCACTCGTGTTCCATCTTCAGTCGGCAAAAAAGAACGGCATTACTCGCACCGAAATAGCCGAAATCATCACTCATATAGGCTTTTATGCCGGCTGGCCTAAAGCGTGGGCAGCGTTCAATTTAGCTAAAGACGTATGGGCAGAAGATACGACCGGCGAAGATGCCAAAACCATTTTTCAGCGTGAAATGATTTTTCCCATCGGCGAACCGAATACGGCATACGAAAAATATTTTATCGGGAACAGCTATCTCTCTCCCATTTCACGCAATCAAATGCATATTTCCAACGTCACCTTCGAACCTCGTTGTCGTAACAACTGGCATATCCACAAAGCCACGAAAGGCGGCGGACAGATACTTATCGGCATAGCCGGACGCGGTTGGTATCAAGAAGAAGGCAAAAACGCTGTAGAAATTCTGCCCGGGACAATCATTCATATCCCTGCCAACGTGAAACATTGGCACGGAGCAGCAACCGACAGTTGGTTTGCTCATTTAGCTTTCGAGGTTCCCGGAGAAAAAACTTCCAACGAATGGCTTGAAGCGGTGACGGATGAAGAGTATAATAAACTTGAACAGGATAAGTAATGACCTCTGCTACCTCTGTTTTATTCTCTTTAATGTGTTACAAAGATTGACGCTCCTTGGCTTCTATTGGGTCGCTTATTATTCTTGGGGATTTAAATATCATATCACAAACAAAGGAAAGAATAAGCCGTTTCCCGGGGTCGGCCAAGGTCTTTTGAACGGAAGATTATTACAGTCTGCGGCAATGGACTGTACGGTCCACTGTAACAGACTGTACGGTCCACTGCAACGGACTATACAGTCCGCTGCCGAAGACTGTAGTAATCCGACGGACAGACAGGCATAACCGAAAGGACGAAAACGCTTGGTCCGACTAATGCAACGACGTAGGAAGCTCAAAAACGCATGCGGGAATTGAAAACCGGAGGAGACAACATCAGGAGACAGGTGTTTGATTGATATGTGAAATCCTCAAAAATCTGTCCTATTTCTTCCCCTAATATATGGAATTGCCCTGTTGTGATAAAAATAAGAAACATTCAAAATCAAAGTAAAATGAAAAAGATTATATTGATTATTATGAGCTTACTTACCTTCAGTTGCTCATCGAAAGCACAAGAACAGACAATGAATGCAAGCAGACAATCCGAAAAGAAAATCCTCGTAGCCTATTTCTCCTGTACCGGAACTACGGAAAAAGTTGCCAATGCGATTGCCAAAACAGTCAACGGCAAACTTTACCGGATTACCCCGGCTACGGCTTACACTTCTGCAGACCTTGACTGGAATAATAAAACCAGCCGTAGTTCTATAGAAATGAGCGATGAAAATTCACGCCCTGCATTGGGTGGAGAAGCGCTTAACCTGAAAAATTATGATGTGATATTTCTCGGCTATCCGATATGGTGGAATGTATGTCCACGCCCAATCAATACCTTCCTTGAGAAGTACGACTTTTCCGGAAAAGCCATCATCCCGTTCGCTACTTCCGGTAGCAGTTCAATAGCTAACAGTGTAACATTGCTCAAGAAGCTCTATCCCAAAATCAAATGGAAAGAGGGCAGATTGTGTAATGACAATATAAAACAAGCCGAAGATTGGGCTAGACAAATAATCAAATAGCCATATGAAGGGTCTTGCAGCCGGCAAGCTAAAACGACATGATAGCAAATACAGAAAACTATACTTTTTTATCTGTAGTATCGATAATTCAGGAAATAGTATAGGTTGCATTGATTGTACCACTGTCTTTCGATAGCTTTTAGAAAGAACAAGAGAGTGTGTTAAAATAAAAAGATAGGTCATTTTTATTTTAACACACTCCTGTATTTCACATACAATTTGCCGGATGGCATAAGTTAAGATTTCAGCAAAGCTTCTTTATATTTGGCTTTAAACAGTTGATAATCCTTATCATTAAACTGTACCTTCATATTCTCCAATATGCGTTTTTCCGTTTCCGGACTCCAATAAATCTTCAATTTGCTCTTCGCCCGTGTTATGGCTGTATAGAATATATTATGGCTGACCATTTCCTCTATTTCACTTGTAATCAACACCTTCACAGACTCATACTCCAAACCTTGAGCCTTATGAATAGAAATGGCGTATGCCACCTGAAAGGGCACCACATTTTCCACATTATCATTATCGTCATTCCCATCTCCACCCCGACCGACTTTAAATCGAATTACTGATGTCTCATCAGTTACGGATTCTTTCAGCTCCAAATCAAAACCAATTACATCCAATTCATTCAGAACAGTATAAACCTCTATAGTAAAATAAATACAGTCTTCTTCCTCTTCAATCTGCAAAATCTTACCCTTCAAATTATTGTAAACTAAAGGAGCAAACCGATTTGATTCATTGAACAATACAGGATCTCCCACTTTATAGGACAGTACTCCCCAGTTGATGGAAGGATTAACATTATTGCTCTGTAGAAATTTATTGATATTATTTATACCATAAATACCATCATAATTCAGACAAAGCACAATTTCATCTTCTTCCGTTCTTGAAAAGATAGATTCATCCAATGTAGATGACAGACCATTCCTTGTGATAAACTCCAGCCTGTCTTCGGTAATCTCGCGCACCTTATTCCATACTTCTATCAATCCTTGAACAGTAGTACGATGTGGACGGGTTAACTCTGCCACAGAATCCTTGGGCATCACTTTATATGCAATATTAAACCAATTTCCGAATAAAATAGATTCAATCTGATATATATCCCCTACCAATACTAATAACTTACATTGAGCTCGTTGTAATACGCGAACCATGTCCCGATTACTTATTGTACTACATTCATCCAAACATAAAATATCGCAATCATTTGAAACATCCTTTGAAAGAAATTTTGTAATTGTCACAAATTCAGCATGTTCAGCAGTAACCTTCCGACGCAGGTTCTCAACAGCCGGATTGGTATTGGCCAAGAATATTTTTTGTTTATCTTTAAATAAGGAAGATATATAGTTTATCATCGTAGACTTACCTGTACCTGCCGCCCCATATATAAAAGCAACTTTTGAGTTTTTAAATAAATTCCTCAAAGCATTTTTTTTCTCATCACAATCGATAATCAACCCTGAATTTTTCATCCACAGATCTACTGAATGTGTATAGTTCTTAATACCAGACTCAGCGTATTTTTTCAATTTATAAATAATTTCATAAACATTTTCGTCATATTCTTTGATATAAAAATGATTCTTAAATATCTCTATTCGCGCGTACTGATGCCTGTGATATAACACATTATTGTACTTTTCCGCCAATTCTTCCGGATTTTTAAAACCTACTATATCAGCCTTCGAAGTATAAAGAATCCCTCTTTGCTCCGTATTGTTTTTAATCAGTCTTGCAAATAATTCGTGAGTCCGTTCTGAAGAATCTATGCAATCCAATAAATCTGCAATGGGCGGATTATGATTTACCAAAGAAAAATTAAATGGGATATTGTTAAATGGAACACATTGAACCTTTAAATACAGATTAGACAATAATGAACAAGGAATTTTATACAACTGATTCTTTATAATTTTATTATTCAACCTGTAAAGCAAGTATCTAATCACATTAACTCCCTGAGATTGATTCTGAATAATATTTCTGCATCGTCTTAAAAGCTCACTTATCCACAAACGTCGAGCTTCTCTTTGCAAAATACCTTCAAAATGTTCATAATACGTATCAGACAAGTCTAACAACTCCACTATATTCATACGTGTAACCGTCAGATAGTTCATGAGATTAACATATTCTTTTATTTCCTGACAATTGATATCATAACCGAATATCTTTGAAAAATTCTTTATCTCACAATATCTAATAGACACTTGCCAATCAACAATTATGATAATAGGCATATTCCTTGTCAGTACTTTGATAGAAGTTTCAATCCAATGAAGCTCTACGGCATAATAATCTGACAACTCCAAATGAGTAAAAGCAATTATTCTATCAAATTTACTTGATTTATCATGAGCAGGAATAAATGTTACCTCATAATAAATTTTATTTTCCACTATAATTGTTCGTATCTTTTCTATATAAAACCTACCATGATGAACATTAGTGGATAATGCCGCCCTATGCTCTATAGCTTGTGCAATAGCTTTATAATATAAAGTAAATGTTTTATCTGTATTCAAAGGAAACTGACTCAAATTCGCCAAAAGCTTCATACCGAATTTCTCTTTCATTAGAATTCGGATACGCAACAGATATTCATAATACTTCAACATCAATCTTTCGGAGCTATCAGGATCTAACGTATAATGAGAAACTGAGATTTGCAACAGCTTATGAAATTGACTTAAAAAACGATATTCTCCCTGCAGCGCTTTTACATAACTACAAGCAACCCGAATGGTATCATAGTCCTTCCTTTGAGGTTCTCCACCCAAAGAAATGTAGACTTTCACAAAAATATTCTCTACAAAATTACGTAATTGAGATAATATGTTTTGTGACAATAAACCTCTTTGCTCAGTAGTAAAAGATTCAATATTTCTACAAATCACATCATCACATGCATATATAGCTTTATTTACATCAAACATAGTATATTCCTTTTTTATATGTTATTTAATGTAATATTTAAATTGCAATATAGTAATAATTTTCTATATATGGCAATTTAACAACATGGATATCTGATAATTTGTATTACTAATCAGTTTTCGGTTGTTTCAGGAGCTCGAAGTTGCCAAAAAGCTACGGCAGCAGCTGCCGCCACATTAAGTGAATCCACTCCATGCGCCATAGGGATGCGGACCACATAATCTGCTTCGACAATTGTTTCTTGAGAAAGCCCCTCTCCTTCAGTACCCATCACAATAGCCAGCCTAGGTTCGGCTGCCAGAGAAGGGTGATCTATAGAAATAGAATTTTCCGTCAGTGCCATGGCAGCAGTCCTGAATCCCAACCATCTCAAATCACGAATCGTACCATCCATCCATGCCCAAGGTATCAAAAAGACAGACCCCATAGACACTCTTACCGCGCGACGATTCAATGGATCACAAGAATTGCGAGTCAACAATACAGCATCGATCCCAAGAGCTGCCGCTGAACGGAAAATAGCTCCTACATTGGTACTATCTACTACACCGTCAATAACAACAATGCGTCGGGCATTCCGGCAAACCTCTTCCACACTCCGGAATACAGGCCGATACATAGCACATAACACACCACGTGTCAAAACATATCCCGTCAATGTCGCCAATAGTTCCCGATCACCCGTATAGACGGGCACATCACCACAACGCTCGATAACCTTGGCTGCATCACCTGTAATATGTTTTCGCTCACACAAAAGTGCAATAGGTTCATACCCGGCATCCAGAGCTCTACTGATAACATTGGGGCTTTCAGCTATAAACAAACCTTTACCAGATTCCGTTTGTCGACGCAGCTGAGCTTCTGTAAGTGTGCAAAAAATCTCTACACCGGGATGTTCCAAAGAAGATATTTCGATAACAGGCATATATTTCTATATTTTTAAATTCACTATATTTTTATTTTTGGTTTACGCTCTCCGTTACAGCAGCTTTTTCCGTTACAGCAACTTTTATTACTCCATCTTCCTTATTTTCAAAAAGACGATACGCCTCTTCTATCCGATCTAACGGGAAACGATGTGTAATAAGGGGAGTAGTATCTATTTTTCCCTCTTCTATTAAATGCAGAATCGTAACACAATCACAACCATCTACACCTCCGGTCTTAAAAATCAGATTCTTGCCATACATATCCGGCAAAGGTAAAATTTGAGGACGGTCATAGAGAGCCACAATAGTAACAATAGCATTAGGACGAGCACACTCCCATGCCAGTCGGAAAGTTTCTTCTCCCCCAGCGACTTCCAACACTACATCAGCACCGCCATGAGCACTCTTTTGGAGCACAAAATCCTTACATTTTTCGGGAGTAACAACCTCTACCTGCGGATAATGCTCACGGACAAAATGAATCCTTTCTTCTGCTTTCTCACAGACTATAATATATTGCGGATTCTTTAACATCACAGAAAGCAATGTACAAATTCCCGTAGGTCCCGCACCAATAATAAGAACCGTATCCTCTTCGGTAATCTCTGAAATACGAGCTGCCCAAAATCCGGTAGCAAGGATATCTCCCACAAATAAAGCTTGCTCGTCAGTTACCGTCTCAGGTATAAGACTCAGCCCCTGATCAGCATAAGGTACACGTACGTATTCTGTCTGACCACCATCAATGCGACACCCTAATGCCCAACCTCCATTCGGATCAATACAATTGTTCACATAACCATGTTGACAGAAAAAACATTTACCGCAAAAAGTTTCTACATTAACGACAACCCTATCACCCGGCTTCACCAAAGTGACATCAGCCCCCGTTTGTTCTACAACACCCACCATTTCATGTCCTATTGTGACACCAGGAACCGCACGTGGAACACCTCCATGTTTTATATGCAAATCACTGGTACAAATACTGCTAAGGGTAACACGTACAATAGCGTCACGAGTATCTTTCAACTCAGGTTTCGGCTTCTCTATAAGTTCAAATTTACCCTGTTTAATATAGGTATACGCCAACATAGTTTTTCATTTTTAAAGATTATATAAACAAAAAAGCCTCCGAATCATTTGACTGACTCGGAGGCTTCCATTAAAAACGGCGGCTACCTACTCTCCCACTGTTACGCAGTACCA